>Ga0255342_1000286_pt1 | contig 92623 bp, 88 predicted proteins | sample wastewater_treat_3_FD_192416 | JGI IMG/M metagenome (GOLD analysis project Ga0255342, IMG submission 192416) | Wastewater microbial communities from Lulu Island WWTP, Vancouver, Canada - plant14 | ecosystem: Engineered > WWTP > Wastewater > Unclassified | place: Canada: Vancouver, British...
TCGGTTTTACGACGAAGGGGGAGATCGAGGACTTCGGGGTCGGGCGGTTCATCGACGAGTGCCGCGCCTTCGCCCTCGAGAACCGCGAACTGATGTCCGACCAGTTCCGCGACCTCGGCGTCTGGCTCGACTTCGACGACCCGTACCAGACCGTGACCCCCGGGTATATCGAGGCCGCCTGGTGGGCGCTTCGCCAAGCTGACGAGAAGGGGATGCTCGACCTCGGGCACCGCGTCGTGAACTGGTGCCCGCGCTGCGAGACCGCGATCGCCGACGCCGAAGTCGAGTACTGGGACGAGCGCGACCCGTCGATCTTCGTCAAGTTTCCACTCTCCGAGTCCGAGAACGAGTTCCTGGTGATCTGGACCACGACACCCTGGACGCTCCCCGCGAACGTGGCCGTGGCCGTCGATCCGGAGCTCTCCTACGCCCTCGTCCGTGCCGTGAAAGAGGACCTCGACGAGCGGCTCTGGATCGCCGAGGACCTGGTCGAGCCGGTCCTCAAGCGCGGTCGGTACCGCGACTACGAGGTGATCGAGACCCGTACCGGCGCCGAGCTGGTCGGGACCGCGTACCGCTCGCCCCTCGAGGACCTGATCGATGTCCAGCGGACCATGCCCCACCGCGTGGTCGAGGCCGACTTCGTCGCGCTCGAGAACACCGGCCTGGTCCACATCGCGCCGGGCCACGGTTGGGACGACTACCTGGTTGGTGTCCGCGAGTGCCTGCCTTTCCTCTGCCCGGTCGACGAGGCCGGGATCTTCACCGCGGAGGCCGGCGCGTTCGCGGGCCGGCCGATCCGCGAGGCGAACGTCGACGTGCTCGAGGCCCTCGGGGAGAACCTGCTCGCCCGGGCCGAGGTGGTCCACCGCTACGGCCACTGCTGGCGCTGCAAGACTCCGATCATCTACCGCGCGACCTCGCAGTGGTTCCTCAGGATCCCGGAGGTGAAGGAGCAGATGCTCGACGCCATCGATCAGGTCCGCTGGTACCCCGAGTGGGCCGGGTCGGCCCGGTTCCACGACTGGGTCAGGGACGCCCGTGACTGGTGCATCTCGCGCCAGCGCTACTGGGGCATCCCGATCCCGGTCTGGGTCTGCCGGTCCTGCGGGGCCCGAAAGGTCGTGGGAACGATCGCTGAGCTCGAAGCCCTCTCGGGCATCCCGGTCCCGGACCCTCACCGGCCCTTCGTCGACGAGGTGACCATTCCCTGCCCCTGCGGAGGGCAGATGCTGCGGGTCGAGGATATCTTCGACGTCTGGTTCGATTCTGCCGTCGCCTCGTGGGCCACGCTCGGCTTCCCCGGGGCGGTCGACGACTGGCAGCGGCTCTGGCCGGCGGACTTCATCACCGAGGGCCAGGACCAGACCCGGGGCTGGTTCTACTCCCAGCTCGGGGCCTCGATCTTCGCCTTCGGCCGGGCGCCCTATCGTTCCGTCCTGATGCACGGGTTTGCGCTCGACGCGGAGGGACGGAAGATGTCGAAGTCCCTCGGAAACGTGGTCTCGCCGGCGGAGGTGGTGGAGAAGGTCGGGGTCGACGTACTCCGGCTCTATGTCCTCTCGGCGAACGCCCCCTGGGACGACCTGAAGTTCAACTGGGACGGGGTCAGGACCGTGGCGCGGACCGCGAACATCCTCTGGAACGTCTACCGCTTTCCGCTGCCGTACATGCTCCTCGACGGCTTCGTCCCGGAGGCCGACGGGGCCTGGGACGGCGCGTATGTCCACCGTCGGTACTCGGCGATGGCGACCGAGGACCGGTTCATCATCTCGCGGGTCAACACCCTCGCGCACCAGTGCTCGAACGACCTCGCCGACTTCCAGCTCCACCGGGTGGTGCGCGAGCTCCTCTCGTTCGTGCTCGAGGACCTCTCGCGCTGGTACATCCAGCTCGTCCGACCCCGCATGTGGCTCGAGGGAGAGGACGAGGGGAAGCGCGACGCCTACGAGACACTCTACTACGTGCTTCGCCGGCTCTTCGCACTCCTCGCGCCGTTCGCGCCCCACATCGCCGAGGACTGCTACGGGAACCTCAGGCTCGAGGCCGACCCGGCATCGGTGCACATGCTCTCGTGGCCCGAGGGGAACCCCGACCTGATGGACCCGGTCCTCGAACGGGCTACCGCGCTCGTCCGCTCCTTCGACGATGCCGTGCAGAACGCCCGGCAGGCCGGCAGGCGCAAGCTGCGCTGGCCCGTCCGGACGGTCGTGGTGGCGACGGACGCGGACGAGGTCGAGGAGGCGCTCGCCTCGCAGATCGCCGTCTGCCGCTCCCGCGCGAACGCCCGCGAGGTCCGGGTTGTTCGCGGGACCTGGGACCGGGTCGGCTCGCGGGCCGAGCCGGTGATGAAGGCACTCGGGCCGGCCTTCGGCAGGGACGCACCTAGGGTCAAGAAGCTCGTCGAGGAGGCAGACGGCACGGCCCTGAAGGCCATGCTCGAGCGGGACGGGTCGGCAGTGCTCGGCGAATATGCGCTCGGCCCCGACCAGCTCGTCTTCCACGAGTCTCTGCCGGACGACGTCTTCGCGGCCCCGATGGACGGCGGAACGGTCTATGTCGACGTCGCGCTCGACGACGAACTCGAGGGCGAGGGCTGGGCCCGCGAACTGGTCCGGCGAGTCCAGGAGATGCGGCGGCAGCTCGATCTCGCGGTCGACGACATGGTGGAGGTCGCGGTCGTGCTCCGCGACTCCCGCGTCGCGGCACTCGTGGCAGGGTGGCACGCGACGATTGCCGACGAGGTCCGGGCGGTCGCCCTCTGTATCGGCAGCGACGGCGAGATGACGGACGCGGGAGACGATCCCCTCGTCCTCGTCGCCGACTGGGACCTCGACGGTCTCGCGGTCACGATCCGGGTCGCCCGGGCCGAATGATCCGCGTCAGAGGCCGGGTACGAGGCGGGCGAGGAGAGCACGCCCCTCGTCGGAGTTGAAGAGCGGCAGGTCCCGGTCGACCACGGCTCGGTACCGGGTCGCGACCATGGTCTCGCCGGTCCTGGGGTCCCGCCCTTCGACCTCGACCGGCCGACGGGAGACCAGCATCCCCCGTCGCTGCCAGGCAGGGGTCTCGCCGAGGTTGACCCCGTGCTCGAACGCGAGCTCGTGGAGGGCGGGGGAGGCCAGCCCCCTGAGCCGTACCGCCGCCTGCCTCGGTGAGAGGCCGTCGTCGATCAGCAGCGCCTGGGCGTACGCGTTGACGTGGTTGCGCCAGGCCTCCGCCTGCCGGCCGGCGAGGTACGCGAGGGCCGAGGGTGGGTCGACAAAGACCACCCGGGCGTCGAACGCAACAGGCTCGGAGAGTGCGAGCTCGATCGTCAGGGCCGATGCCGCGAACGCGGCGAGGACCGAGTCGATCTTCTCGACGCGGCCGCCGAACGGGAGTTCCGTGAAGAAGCAGCTGATCTCGTCCGAGAAGGTATAGGTGAAGACCGGCGAGAACCCGGCGCCGGTCACCAGCCGCCTGGCGACGGCGGCCATCGCCCCGGCGAACCGTTCGTCGAACGGCCGGGCGAGATCGAGGGTTCGCGCGAGGCGGTGGAAGGCACGACCGTCAAGGCGGACAAAGAGCGGGGGGAGCGCGGTCAGCGCGGCGTAGAGCTCCCGGGTACGCATGAAGAAAGAGAGACGCCGATGTGCGGGAGGGATTCTCACTCCTTCGGCTTCTGCTTGAAGATCCCGGGCATGTGCCGGACCAGGACCACGTCCGCGACCGACTTGATCATCCGGAACGGGATCTGCAGCCCCTTGTACCCCTTGATGTCGATGATGTCCATGTTCAGATTGCCGAGCGCGAGCGCCTTGATGGTCTTACGGTCAAGATCGATCACGACGTCGTCAACATCCCCCACAAAGACAGCCCGGTCCGTATAGACGGAGAGGCCCAGCACATCGGTAATCTGCGATTTCATCGAACTCCCGTTGAAGGTATATACTATAAAAGTAAAAAAGGTGATCCTTTCACATGGACGGCTCGCTGCGCATCGGTCGGCTCTTTGGGATCCCGATCGAGCTCCACTGGACGTTCCTGCTCGTCATCCCGCTCTTTGCCTGGATCATCGGGAGCCAGATCGAGCTGACGGCCGAGCTGCTCGGCGAGGTCTTCGGGCTCGCGATCGATACGTCGCTCCTGCACGACGGGTACGTCCCGTACCTGATGGGCGCCCTCGTCTCGCTCGGGCTCTTCGCGGGCGTCCTGGTCCACGAGATCGCCCACTCGGTCGTCGCGCTCCGATCCGGCATGAAGATCGACTCGATCTCGCTCTTCCTCTTCGGTGGGGTCTCGCAGATGGAGGAGTCGACCCCCGATCCCCGCAGCGAGCTCCCGATGGCACTCGTGGGTCCCGTGACCTCCCTCCTTGTCGGGGTCATCTTCATCGGGCTCGCCTACGCGGCCGACGCGGTGATCGCCGATCGCACCATCGCCGGACTCGTTGTCTTCTTCCTCGCCTACCTCGGTCTCCTGAACGTGATCCTCTTCGTCTTCAACCTGCTCCCGGCCTTCCCGATGGACGGAGGGCGCGTGCTTCGTGCCTTCCTGGCCCGCCGTATGCCGTTGCCCCGCGCGACCAAGATCGCCGCCGACGTGGGCAAGGGCTTCGCGGTCCTCTTCGGCCTCTTCGGCCTGCTGGCACTCAACCCGATCCTGGTGCTGATCGCGTTCTTCATCTACATCGGGGCCTCGCAGGAGTCGTCCGCAATCCGGTACACGTTCCTGCTCCAGGACGTGACCCTCGGCCAGATCATGAGCCGGGACGTGATGGCTGTCGAGCCCGGGACGCCGGTTCCCCAGGTCCTCGAACGGATGTACGCGACCAAACACCTCGGGTTTCCCGTGGTCGAGCGCGACACCCTCGTGGGAATGGTCACGCTCGACGATATCCACCGGACGAACCCGATCGACCGCGACGCACTCCTCGTCCGGGACGTGATGCACCACGGCGCCATCGCACTGCCGCCCGAGGCACCCGTGGTCGAGGCGCTCAGGTTGATGGCGGCCGAGAACATCGGCCGGGTGCCGGTTGTCAGGGACGGCGAGCTGCTCGGGATCGTGACCCGGACCGATATCATGAAGGTGGTCGAGCTCCGCGAGGTCTAGTCGAACGAGAGCAGGTGGTCGATCGGCGTCGGGCCTGCGGCGCGGCGCCAGTCCTCGACCGACCGGAACGGGCGTTTCGAAGCGACGGCCGCCGCACGCTTCCTGCCGACACCCGGGATCCAGCGGAGGGCCGCGAGCGGCAGGGTGTTGACCGGGACGGGGCACGGGAGTGCCGTGACCGAACGCTGCCCGTGGTCAACCACGACGGCATCGAGGAGGGAGCCTGCCACGAGAGGGAGCGGGAGCCCGAGGAGGATCGGGTACGACCCGAGCGGCCGGGCGAGCGAGAGCGTCCCCGTCCGTTCGACCGCGGCGCGCCGGACCACCGCGCCGACCGGGAAGACCCGTTCGAGCATGGGCCGGTCGATCTCGGTGCGGACCGCCTCCCTGAACCGGGCGAACTCGCGGTCGAAGAGGCCGAGCGTGTTCTCAGCAAAGGCCCGCGTCCCCGGAAACGGCATCAGCCGACGGATGTTGATCCGCCGAACGAGCAGTCCGGCCTCGAGCACCCGGCGGAGGAACGCGAGGTTCAGGTCGTAGGTCGAGGCGGTCTCGCCAGCCAGCCCGAGCACGAAGTTCAGGCCGGGCAGGAGCTCCGGGATGCCGTCGCTGCGCCCACCCCCGACCTCGTTGACGACCTCGATCGCGCGAAAGACCTCGTCCGGCGAGGCTTTCAGGTTGTTGGCGGCAACGACCGCCGGGTCGGCCGTCTCCATTCCGAACGCAGCGACGTCACCGGGAGTGTGCCCCTGGACGATCACGGCGAGGGCCTCCCGAGCGGCGTCCTCGTGCCGGGCGATGGTGCGGGGATTGACGTTGTCGATGTGGAGGGTGAGCAGGTCCGGCGACCCGGCTCGGACCGCCGCGAAGAGCTCCGCGAGCCGGTCGGGGTCGGGCACGGGGTCGGCGGAGGGCAGGGCACCGTACGCGAGGAGATCCGGCTGCCGACCGAGCCGGAAGTGGCGGGCGCCGCGGGCCGCGAGGGCTGCGACCTCCTCACCGACGGCCCCGGCCCGCCGGTACCGCGGCGGGCCGTAGAACGGCTCAGTGCAGAACGAGCAGCCGCCCACGACCTGTCGGGCGCAGCCCCGCGCGGTCTCGAGCTCGCAGACGACGCGCGGGAACGACGGGTGCTGGGGCAGGACGGCGGCGCCGGCGACGGCAAACGGGTCCGTGACCGTGTAGGCGTAGGTACCGCGGGGCTCGCCACCGGCCAGCGAGGCTTCGAGGGCCGCGGCGGGGTGGCCCGAGAGCAGGATGTCGTAGTCACCGAGCTCCGGGGAGACGGCACGCGTCCCCCCGCCCGGAGCATATCCGAAGAGGACCGGACCGCCGATCGCTGTCGTCGGCGACCGGAGCTGCCGGCCGAGCTGGCGGAGCTCGTCCAGGGTCGCCGGCGTCCCGGCGAGGTACTTCCCGGGCACGGTCGTCCCCGCATGGACCACGACAAGATCTGCGCGGTCGAGCTCGGAGAGCAGGGCCGGGTCGCTGCGGAGCTGGTCGATGGTACGGTACTGTACCGCGTAGCCCCGTTCAAAGAGGACGCCGGCAAGTCCACGGACCTCGGGCGCGATGTACGGCGGAACGCCGAGGCAGGCCGGCTCGTCCACGTACCCGTCGAGGAGGACCGCGCTAGAGGTCATGGCCGAGCAGGGCGAGGAGGCGCCGGGCCCAGCGGAGCTTGCCCCGCTTCATGGGGGTGACCGCGTCGTCGTCGAGGTCGAAACCGGCGAAGGCGACCGAGGAGGCGCAGAAGTGGTGGGCCGCGAAGGCCGCCCGGTCGCCATCGGAGAATCCCCCGAAGTTGTGGACATGGGGGAGAGGCTCGCCCTGCGTGGTCCCGACGATCGGTCCGTCGAACCGGGAGACCCAGCGACGGAGCAGGGGCATGTTGTCGCCGTGGGCATGGACGACCATGATCGTCCCCGCGCAGTTCATATCCACGAACGCACCGGTCGCGCCGTCGAGATCGGTAAAGACCGCGTCCGGGCGGAGCCCGCTGGCAAAGAGGGTATCGGCCGCGCCGTCCGCGGCCAGTACAACGCCGCAAACCCGATCGAGTTCGCGGGCAAGGGTTGGGGCGTTGCCGCAGACCGTGACCTCACGGCCGCGGATCAGGTTCTCGAGGCGAGGGAGGTCGTCGCGGGGCAGGAGCTCCGCGAGGAGGCGTGCCGCCACCGCGTCGGCCTCGCGGTCGATCTGGAAGTAATCCAGGATCTCGTCGTAGAGTGGTGCCCAGTCATCATAGATCATTACGCCCCTCTTTCTTCTCGAGACCGACCAGGTTCTCGAACTTCTTCAGGATCGGATCGATCACGAGCGAGAGGAGCTTCTCCTTGTCATCGACCATCGAGAAGAACGAGAGCGGGATCACGGCCGCGGCCATGTTCGGGTGGCCGCCCGCGTCACCGATCTCGCCGAACGCCTCGGCGAGGACCGTCCCGAGGTTGAGACGGACGTCCCTCGAACGGGCGATCATGATGATCCCAGTATCCCCGATTCCATAGATCAGGGCCGTATTCACCCCCTCGAGGTTGATCAGGTAATCGGCCGCCTGGGGCAGGGCGTCGCGGTTCCGGATGTACCCGACGTTCGAGAAGAGGTACCCCGAACGGATCACGCGGTTCTGGATCGCCTTACCGAGGACGTCGAGCGTCTCCTTCGAGAGCGACGGGCTCATGATCTTGTCGAGGAGGTCGTGGTCGGCCAGGGGCAACAGGAACGCGACGTAGTTCAGGTCCTGCGGCGTGACGTTGCGACGGAAGTCGCGGGTATCGGCCCGGATTCCATACAGGAGACCTGTCGCGACCTTCCGGTCGACCGGGACGTCGAGCTCCTGCAGGTACTGCGTCAGGATAGAGGCGGTGGCGCCCATGGTGGGCCGGATATCGACGAACTCTGCTGCCGCCACGGTGATCTCCTCTGGCTTGTGGTGGTCGATCACGATCTGGACGGGAGTGCCCGGCGGGACGGTATTGTTGACCCCGGGCGCCGACGAGTCGACCAGCGCGAGGTACTGGCACTCCCTGATGTGATCGGCCGTGCACTTCTCCATGCGGATGTCGAGCAGGTTCACGAAGGCCCGGTTCTCCTGGTGCCCGATGTTGCCGTCGTACAGGATCTTCGTCTGGACCCTGCGGTCCGAGGCAGCCCGGGCGATCGCGGCCAGCGCCATCGCGGAGGAGATGGAGTCGGGATCGGGGTTGTTGTGCGTGATGATCCCCAGGGTTCCCTCCCACGATGCCAGAAGATCGTAGAGCCGCTGGGCTATCCGGGTCACGTGCAGCTTCCGTATCTGGTGGACAGCAGCCTTGGCAACCACCTCCTGGGGGTAGATCACGTGATCGGCCCCGGCGGCCTCGAGGGCGCTCTGCGAGAGCGGGTCCATCGCCCGGGCGATCACCTCCGTCTCGGGGAACCGGGTCTTGATCACCTGGACGGCGGCGAGGTTCGAGTCCTTCTCGTTCGAGAGGACAAAGGCGACTTTCGGAATGCGAAGGGTCTCGAAGAGGGCCGGGTCCTTGATGTCTCCCGTGATTGCGTCGTAGTTCTGGTCGAGCAGGTCCTTGACCCGCTTCTCGTCCTTGTCTACCACCAGGATCGATCGCGTCTCCGACTCGAGCTCCTCGATAACATTGTACCCGATGGAGCCGCAGCCGAGCACCATGTACTCGACCTCCCCCTGCTGCTCCCGGAGATCGCCGTCAACCATATCAAGTGAGATGGGATGCACGGCCATATTAAGCCAGCCATCGGGCATATCGATTGGCGGCCGCGGCCGTCAGTTTTATGAGATTGGACCGGCAATCTATGGAAGCACAGGTACGGGCTTGTAGCTTAGTTCGGTAGAGCGACGGACTCTTAATCCGTAGGCCAAGGGTTCAAATCCCTTCAGGCCCGCTTCTTTTCATTCACCGTCCCTGCATTCTTCTCGTGCGATGTTCCTCGCACCTCTGACGGTACGCGATCACAGAGGACCGATACACGGTGGGCCACGACCGGAAACGCGGCAGATCGTCGTCGATGCCCTGGACATGCAGCATCGGACTGGCGACGCCGACGGATGGTTCCGAACGGATCATCGCTGGCAGGTGGGCCGTGTCGTCCATGGAGCGAACGAGCTCGGGATCCACTCGATACCCTTATCGTCCCGCCGTGCCCATCCTCCCGCGACAGCGATGCTCGACAGGACGCTCTTCCTCGTTTTGTTTCTCGTCCTTGCGGCTCCCGCGGCGGCCGGGTCCCTCGAGCCCGGTACAGTCGTCGCCGACGGGGATGGCACCGCCCTTGTGATCCTCCTCCACGTCCAGGGGGGATACGGCGACGCCCAGTCTGTCTACGTGGTGCGGCCGGTGGCCCGCTGCGCCGACCCGGCGGGCCAGGGATGGTACGCGCTCCCGTCGATCCACGGTATCAGGTCCGCCCCCGAGCTCGAGGCGCGACCCCGGCAGGGCATGGTCGATCCCGGCACCCTCACGAGCACCTGCATCGCGCCCGTCGATGCGCCCGACACGACTCGACAACGTTCCAGCTGGGACCGGTTCCTCGACGGTACCCTCTTTCCGTTCCCGGAGTTGACGTTCCCGCCCTTCGACCCGGACCGATAGGGTCGAGTCACGGCACCGGCGTGGTCTCCGAGAGCACCGAGAGCCTGCGGAGAATGGCCTGCAGGTGCCCCTCGCGGAGCATATTCGCGAGGTGGCCCTCGCAGACCACGTTCTTGCGGATATGGAGCGTCAGCAGCCTGCGGATCACCCGGCAGTCCGCCGTCTTGAGCAGGGCCGGGTCGCGAAAGTACCGGAACGCCTCTGCCTCCCAGCCCGACCAGTCGAACCTGACGATGAACCCCGCGCGGTAGAGCGTCCGCTCGAACTCGTAGACCTCTCGCGTATACTGCTCGAGGGTCCAGCCCTGCTCCTCGGCAACCACCACCTCGGGCAGGAAACGTGGATCCTCGAAGAGCGGCAGGAACGCGAGTACGGCCTCGACACCAGCGCGCTCCGGGAGGACGGATTCGTCCTGCCCCACGATCATGGCCGGATCTCCATCACCAGGGCATGGCCCCTGAAGACCATAAGCCTGCGGATCGGACAGGAGCCCCTCCGTCGCCTCCACTCGGCAGGCCCCACATCGATTGCGTGTCATATCCGGGACCATCCCACCCTGCTTCGCGGCGGAATGAACTGTCCTGGGCCGGACCAAAAATCTACATGATAAATCATGCAAGAATTTAAGCCTTTGCGCGACTAGCATACACCATACCCCAGGGGGGTGCCACTCCATGCCCATCAATCGCGATAAGATTCGGGAGATGCAACTGGCCGTCCTGCGACGGTGCGAGGATCGCATCGAACGAGCGGGCTACACCCCAGCCGAATGTTATCACGTCGCCGTCCAGACGACAACGACGCGCGGGTTCACGGGGGGCATGCGGGCCCGGCACGGGTTGTGATCGGAATGGTGGATGAGGAAAAGACGCTGCTGGAGCTGGTGCGCGAGAAGGAGATCGACCTGGCTGCCGAGTACACACGCGCCTGCGCCGCGGCCGATGCCGCGAAGGAGACGGCTGCGAGGGAAGCCCGGGAGACGGTCGACCGGGCCGACCAGGAGGGGCGCGAGGCGGCGGAGGCGCTCTACACGCAGGAGATGGACGGCCTCGATCGCGAGATCGAGCGAATACGGACGGACGCCCGCGGGCAGGAGGACGCGCTCCGCTCCACCGGGGAGAGCCGCGTCGCCAAAGTGGCGGACGATCTGGTCGGGTTCGTTGCAGCGGCGCCGGAGTAGGAGCGCTTCATGCTCCGGAAGATGAGCAGTATCCTGGTGGTCGGCCCGCGCGGTGAGGCCGAGCAGATCGTCGACACCCTCTACCAGCAGGGCACGGTCCATCTCGTCGACCTGACCCCCGAGGGCCCGTCGGGCCCGGGGGAACTGCAGCGGATCGACGAAGCGTCGCTCATTGAGGTCGACCAGCTGCTGCTGAAGGTGAACGGACTGCTCAAACTGCTCCCGAAACCGCGCACTGCCGCCGAGGAGCCGGGAGCGATCGATGATTCGTTCCGGAGCCTTCCGCTTCAGGAGATGCTCGAGGTCATTCGCGGCCGACTCGAGGGTCTCGACGCGACAACGGTCGAAAAGTCGGACCGGAAGGCCGAGTTAGAGCTGGCCGCGACGACACAGGAGCGGTACGCCCGAATCCTCAGCCGCCTTCAGCCGATCGAGGATGCACTCCCGCAACTCGAGGGCTTCGAGATGACCGTCCTCCTGCTCCAGAAAGAGTATGCCCACCTCTTCGAGCAGATCGTGCCGAGGCTGCGTGAGATCGCGCACAACCAGTTCGAGTACGTCTCGGCGGAGCTCGACGAGTCCACCATCGCGGCCATTACCATCTTCAACAAGTGGTATTCGCGGGAGGTGCATTCCTTCCTCTTCTCACAGAACGTCAACGAGGTCCGCATCCCGCCCGACTACTCGAACATGTCCATCGAAGAGGCGCTCGGGGCCATCAAACGGCGGCAGGAGGAGGGTCGCGAGGAGATCCGACAGATCGATGCGGATCTGGCAGGGCTCTCGGGCCGCTGGCGCCAGGAGCTTCTGGCCATGCAGCGGACCCTCGATGAGCAGCGCGAGGAGCTCGCGGTCTTCTCGAGGTTCGCCCATACCGACTACACCTTTGTCATCAAGGGCTGGATACCGAAGCGGTCAGTCGGGACCGCCCGAGAGCGCCTCCTGGACGCATTCGGGGGGCGGGTGGTTCTCACCGAGGTGCCTGCATCAGGCGAGGAGATGGCGGAGGCGCCCATCTGCTTTGCAAACCCGTTCTGGGCGAGACCCTTCGAATTCTTCACAAACCTGATGGGGTTCCCGAAGTATCGGGAGGTCGACCCCGTCCCGTTCATGGCCATCTTCTTCCCGTTCTTCTTCGGCCTCATCGTGGCGGACGTCGGCTATGGCCTCTGCATCCTCGCGCTCACGCTCTTTATACGATGGCGGTACGCCGACATTATCTGGCTCCGGGAGCTCGCAATTATCTTCATGATCTCGTCGATCCCGACCATCATCTTCGGGTTCCTCTTCGGCGAGTTCTTCGGCGACTTCGGCGAGCAGATGGGGTGGCTCGAGCCGGTCACCTTTGCCGGAGTCACCTGGAACCGGATGGAGGCGATAATACCGCTCCTCGTCCTCTCGGTCGCGATAGGGGTGGTCCACGTCCTGCTGGGGCTCGGGATCGGCGTGACGAACGCGGTCTCACAACGCAACCGGTATCACCTGTGCGAGAAATGTGGGATGATCGCGATCGTCCTCGGGCTCATCTTCGTGATCATCGGAGCGATCGGTCTGATCTCGCCCCAGCTTCTCCTCGTCGGGGCGGGTCTGCTCTTTGTCGGGCTGCCGCTCCTGCTCTACGGCGGCGGGGTCCAGGGTGCGGTGGAGATCATGGGCGCCATCGGCAACATCATGTCCTACGCCAGGCTTATGGCGATCGGCATGGCCTCGGTGCTGCTCGCGGTCGTGGCGAACGAGCTGGCCGGCGCGGTCGGAATTTTATTGGTCGGCGTGCTGATCGCGGTCGCCCTCCACCTTCTGAACCTGGTCCTGGCCATGTTCAGCCCGTTCATCCAGTCCACACGTCTCCACCTGGTCGAGTTCAACTCGAAATTCTACGAAGGGAATGGGCGACCGTACCTCCCCTTCGGCCATCACCCGGAGGAATGAACCTCCAACCCCTTGCCTAGAAGATACACTGTTCGCACAATTTGTCCATACATTCTTAAAAAATTTTTGCGACAGGTTTATCTTCTTGAATGAGGATGTGGAGCATGGTGAATTTCGATGGCAACTCTGGAGGCGTCGGTTGGTGCCGCAATTGCATTTTCTTTTGGCTCGATCGGCACGGCCTATGCTCAATCCAAGATTGGGCCAGCGATCGCAGGCACCCTCGCGGAGCACCCTGACTTGGTGGGTCCGGCTGTCATTCTTGTTGCACTCCCCGAGACGCTCGTGATTCTGGGATTCGTCGTTGCAGCGATGCTCATCATCATGTAACGAACGGATAGAGAGCGGGGCGGACACCACGAGGCAGGAGGGGTACCGTGCCGGCACCCCGACCCGGGAGAACGGCGCATGGCATACGAAGAACTGATCCATTCCATGGAGATGGATGCCGAGCTGCGCATCTATGAGGTGCGGGCGGCGGCGCAGGCCCTCGTCGATGAGACTCTGGAGACGGCCCGACGGCAGGCGGACGAGATCCGAGCCGGGTATACCGCCGAGGCGGAAAGGAGAATTGAGGTCGAGCGGCACCAGCGGCTCTACCGGACACGGGAGGATCTGAAGGCCGACCTTGCCCGTGTCCGCGAGGAGTTACTGCAGGGTGCAATCGCAACGGCCCGCGAAAGTCTGGCCCGCCAGCGTGACCAGAGCGGATATCCGGACGTTCTCGGGCAGCTGGTCCGCGAGGCGCTCGAGACGCTCGGTGAGGACGGTGCCAGGGTCCACGTGGATCCACGCGACGAGGCGACCGTTCGAGGTCTGCTCGCGCACCTGTCCGACGGGCTGTCGGTGATCCCCGACCTGGAGACCGCCGGCGGTGTGGTCGTGGAATCGGCGGACGGGCGCATCAGGGTCGATAATACGTTCGACACCCGACTCGTCCGGGCCGGAGAGGTTCATCGCCAGGAGCTCTATGGGGGGCTCTTCGGGGGGCAGTGATGGACCAGGGATACGTCAACGCCCGAGTGCGAGGGATGTACGCCAGCTTACTCGGGCCAGAGACCCTCCGGGGGCTCATCCTACTGCCCGATCTCGACGCGATGATTGCGGAGCTCCAGAAGACATCGTACCGGGAGGAGCTTGAGACCTCCTGCGTGCGGCGATCGAGCGTCGTCTGCATCGAGGATGCGCTCCGCCGGCACCTCGCACGGACGTACTCGAAGATACTTAGGATGTTCGATGATCAGCGCGAGTCCCGTGAGGCCCGGTATGTCCGCATCTTCCTGAATCGCTGGGACGTGCTCAACCTCAAGACGATATTGCGCGGTAAAAACATCCACTCATCGCCAGAAGAGATACGTGAGGCCCTCGTCCCGGCCGGCACCCTCGACGAGGCGACCCTGATCGAGCTGCTGAAACAGAACGACGTAAGGGAGGTCATCGACCTGCTCGCCACGTGGGGGATCGATTATGCAAGAGCCCTGACCCCGCATATCGACGAATGGAGCCAGTCACGCGAGTTGCTCGTGATGGAGCACGCGCTCGACCGGTACTACTTCCAGTATGCCTATGATGCGGTCCAAGGCAGATGGCCCGAAGCAATAGCGCTTCGGAACCTCGTCGGCACCGAGATAGATGTCACCAACCTCAAGACCGTGATCACCTTCATCCGCGACGGCGTCGACCTCGAGGACGGGGAACGGTTTCTACTCGGCGGCGGCGAGGAACTGCCGAAGGCGGTGCTCAGGGAGATGATCACCGATGGCAATCACCAGACGGCGGCAGAGCGGCTCGAGGGAACCCGATTTGCCTTTGTCCGGGAGCTAATAATCGAGGCACAGAAGAGCGGGCGGCTTTCACCCGTGATGAAGGCGCTCGATCAGTACCTCATCTGTGCCGGCGCGTCTCTCTTCCGCAGGGACCCGCTCAGCATTACGGTCGTCATCGGGTTCCTCTACCTCTTCCTGATCGAGGTGACAAACCTCAGGATCATCGCCCGGTGCCGGGACGCGGGCCTCTCCGACGAGGAGCTGGAGGCAGAGCTGATCCATGTATAAATTCATGGTGCTGACCGATCCCGACACGGCTGCCGGGTTCCGTATGGCGGGCGTCGATACCTGGGAGGCCTGGAACAACGAGGAAGTCCGGCAGATGCTGCCCGAGTTGATGCAGGAGCTCGACGCCGGGATCATCGCGGTCAATGAGGACTTCCTGCAGGGGCTCGACGAGCGGTTGATGGCCCGGATCGAACGGTCGACGCGCCCGATCGTTCTCCCCATCCCCGGGCGGTCCCGACGGGGAGGGGGTATGGACTACATCCAGCGGCTCCTCCGGCGGGCTATCGGGTACAACGTCGTATTGAGGCGGTAATAATGATCCAGGGAGAAGTGATCAGGGTCTCGGGGCCGGTAGTGCACGCCGGCGGATTGCGCGGATCGAAGATGTACGACGTGGTCAGGGTCGGTGAGGAGGCCCTCACCGGAGAGGTGATCCGGCTCGACCAGGACGTCGCGATAATCCAGGTCTACGAGGACACCACCGGCCTTAGCACGGGCGAGGCAGTCGAGAACACGGGCGAGCCCCTCCGCGTGGAGCTCGGTCCAGGGCTCCTCACCTCTATCTACGACGGTGTTCAGCGCCCGCTTCCTCTTCTCGCCGAACGGAGCGGCGACTTCATCTCCCGCGGGCTGTCCGTCCCCGGTATCGACCATGGGAAGCGCTGGGATTTCGTACCCTCCGTCCGTGTCGGGGCAGAGGTGGGCCCGGGAGATGTGTTGGGGACCGTCCGCGAGTACCACCTGGACCACCGAATCCTGGTGCCGCCCGGGATGGGGGGGACCGTAGAGAGTATCGCGGACGGTGCGTTCACCATCGATGACGAGGTCGCCCGGCTCAACGGCGACCGACCGGTCACGATGGGGCAGAGCTGGCCCGTACGCCGGGGGCGGCCGTACGCGCGCAAACTCGACCCCACCCTGCCGCTGATCACAGGCCAGCGGATCTTCGACTCGCTCTTCCCGATCGCGAAGGGGGGCACGGCTATGATCCCCGGCGGGTTCGGGACGGGAAAGACCGTATCTGAGCAGACCCTGGCCCGCTGGGCCGACGCCCACGTGGTGGTCTACATCGGCTGCGGCGAGCGCGGGAACGAGATGACCGACGTCCTCTCGGAGTTCCCCGAACTGGTCGACCCGCGCACCGGCCACCCCCTGCTCGAGCGGACGATCATGATCGCGAACACCTCGAATATGCCCGTCGCGGCCCGCGAGGCCTCGATCTACACGGGGATTACCATGGCCGAGTACTACCGCGACCAGGGCTACGACGTGGCCCTCCTCGCCGACTCCACCTCGCGGTGGGGCGAGGCCCTCCGCGAGGTCTCGGGCCGGCTCGAAGAGATGCCCGGGGAGGAGGGCTACCCGGCGTACCTCGCTGCCAGGCTCGCCGCGTTCTACGAGCGGGCCGGGCGGACGGCCTGCCTCGGCCGGGGCGACCGTTCAGGCTCGGTCACGGTCGTCGGCGCCGTCTCGCCGCCCGGCGGCGACTTCTCGGAGCCGATCACGCAGAACACCCTCCGGATCGTCGGGACCTTCTGGGCGCTCGACACGAACCTCGCGTACCGCCGCCACTTCCCGTCCGTCAGCTGGATCAAGTCCCACTCCCTCTACCTCGAGAGCCTGAAAGACTGGTACTCGACCACAGTCGCGCCCGACTGGAACGCCCTCCGCGACCGGACCATGTACCTCCTCCAGAAAGAGGCCGAGCTCCAGGAGATCGTTCAGCTCGTCGGCCCCGACGCCCTGCCCGAGGGCGAGAAGGCGGTCCTCGAAGTCACGCGGATGATCCGCGAGGACTTCCTGCAGCAGAGCGCGTACAGCCCGGTCGACGGCTTCTGCCCGATGGAGAAGCAGTACCTCATGTTGAAGGCGATCCTGACCTTCCACGACGCCGCCGTCGCGGCGATGGGCCGGGGCGTCGGCCTGCGTCAGGTGCTCACCCTGCCCGAGAAGAACGAGATCGCCCGGATGAAGGAGCAGTACGATGCCGAGCGGATCGGCGAGCTGATCGGGTCGATAGGGACAGCGGCCCGCGAGCTGGAGGCGGAACGATGAAACCGCTCGTCACGAAGGAGTACCGAACGGTCAGCTACGTCTCGGGCCCCCTTATCTTCGTCGAGCGGCCACGGCGGATCTCCTACGGCGAGGTCGCCGCGATCAGCCTGCCCGACGGCGAGCAGCGGACCGGGCAGGTGCTCGACATTTCGCGCGAGGTGGCAATCGTCCAGGTCTACGAGGGCACGAATCGCATCGACGATCTTGACACCCGGGTCCGCTTCACGGGCGAACCCCAGCGGATCGATGTCTCGATCGAGATGCTCGGGAGGGTCTTCGACGGTCTGGGCCGCCCCCGTGACGGGCGGCCTCCCGTGGTCCCCCAGGAGCGGCCCGACATCAACGGCACGCCGATCAACCCGTATACCCGCGACAAGCCGGCGGACTTCGTGCAAACCGGGGTCTCCGCGATCGACGCGTTGAACACCCTCGTACGAGGCCAGAAGCTCCCGATCTTCTCGGGCGCGGGGTTGCCGGCAAACCGGCTCGCGGCTCAGATCACCAGGCAGAGCAAAGTGCTCGAGGAGGAGAGCAACTTCGCGGTCGTCTTCGCGGCCATGGGTATCACCTGGCAGGAGGCCTCGTTCTTCACCCGGGAGTTCGAGGAGACCGGCGCACTCGAGCGCGTGGTCTTCTTCCTGAACCTGGCCGACGACCCGACCATCGAGCGGATCGCGGCACCTCGCTGCGCGCTGACGGTGGCCGAGCACTTGGCCTATACCCACGATTTGCACGTCCTCGTGATCATGACGGACATGACCAACTACTGCGAGGCCCTCCGAGAGATCTCCACGGCGCGGGAGGAGGTGCCGGGCAGGCGCGGGTACCCCGGGTACATGTACACCGACCTCTCGACGCTGTACGAGCGTGCGGGGCGGATCAAGGGGCGGAACGGCTCGATCACGCAGATCCCGATCCTGACCATGCCCGACGACGACATCACGCACCCAGTCCCGGATCTTACGGGCTACATCACCGAGGGGCAGATCGTCCTCTCCCGCGACCTCTTCCGCCGTGGCATCGACCCGCCGATCGATGTCCTCCCTTCGCTCTCGCGCCTGATGAGCCTCGGGATCGGCCCGGGCAAGACCCGGGAGGACCACCGGAACGTCTCGGACCAGGTCTATGCCAGCTATGCCTATGGCCGCGATCTCCGCCGCCTCGTCGCGATCGTCGGCGAGGAAGCCCTGACTGAGCTCGACCGGGCGTACCTCGCCTTCGCTGATAAATTCGAGAACCGGTTCATCTCGCAGCGGAACGAGGACCGGTCGATCGAGCAGACGCTCGGCATCGCCTGGGACCTCCTGGCCGGGCTGCCCGTCGAAGAGCTGAAGCGGATCAGCCCGGAGCTGATCGCCCGCTACCACCCCACGCACGGAGGGGGAGGAACGTGACGGCCGAAGCGGCCAAACCGACCAGGATGGAGCTGATCCGGAAGCGGGAGCAGATCCGGCTCGCCGAGCAGGGGCGCGACCTCCTGCGTGAGAAGATGGACGCGCTCGTCAGGGAGTTCTTCCGGGTCATGAACGAGGTCTCCACCTCGCGAGAGCAGCTCGAGCTGAGCGCCCGCGACGCCGACCGCTCGCTCCTGATCGCCCAGGCTGTAGACGACCCGGTAACCCTGAAGTCGGCCTCGTTCGCGACCAAGCGGCGAGTGGTGCTTGACATCGAGTCCCGATCGATCATGGGTGTTCCGATCCCGGTGATCGAGAAACAGAGCCTCAGTCTGACTGCGCTTGAGCGCGGGTACAGCATCATCGGAACGAGCGGCCGGATCGACGAGGTGGCAGAGAAGTACGAGGCCGAGCTCGACCTGATCATCGGCCTTGCCGAGTCCGAGACCACGCTCCGCCGGATCGGCCACGAGATCTTGATGACCCGCCGTCGGGTCAACGCGCTCGAGCAGGTGATGATCCCTGAGCTCTACCGGCAGACGAAGTACATCAAGATCACGATCGAGGAGAGAGAACGAGAGGACCTCTTCCGCCTCAAGAAGGTCAAGCGCCTTCTCGAGGAGCGGAAGAGGCAGTCCCGGGCCGCCGTGGCAGCAGAGGGCTAGACAGCCACCCTTGGCGTGAGGATCTGCAGCGCCTCGTCAGAGCATCGTTTCTGGGCCGCGAGATCGGTGCCCGACCACCGTGAGGTGTTCAACAGCTTGCGGACGTCGTCGTAGCTCAGGTTGTGGAACTCGATACGGTCCCACGTCTTCGCGTCTACGCAGGTCCAGGCCTGCCCGAGGATGCGCTTGAGGCTCTCGACCTCGCTACGGTCGAACTCGCTCCAGCGCGCGCCGAGATGCGCCCTGATCTTCTCGCAGGCCGTCTCGGCGCTCTTCTCCTTGGTCACCTGGTACAGCCGCTGTCCTATCTCGGTTCTCGAGATATCCGGTGTCTTTGAGACATCTGGCATACTCAACCCCCCCTGGGCAGCAGTCTCTAATGCCGGATCCCGCATAAATGTTTGGGTATCATATATCTTTTTTTCGCTCGTTGCCCGCCAGAATGGGTCCGCCGGACCCGGGTCAACCGGTCGGATCGCGGCGGATCCGCTTGTAGACCTCCATCACGACGAGCACGGTCATCGAGAGGAGCAGGAGGATCCCCCACCACTCGAGCGGCACCGGAGCGATCGAGAGTGTCCCGGCCACGGGCGGAATGTACATCGCGGCCACGTGGATCAGGAGCGAACCGCCCGTCGCGGCGACCACGAGCCAGTTACGCGAGAGCGGCATGCGGAAGGCTGAGACCCGCTCGGAGCGCGCGTTGAAGACCTGAACATTCTCGAAGAGGACGAAGAGGAGCATCAGGAGGTTCCTGGCGTCTGCCTCTCCCCACCCGTTTCCAAGCAACCATGCGAAGAGGGTGAACCCGACGACCGACATCGTGAACGCCGAGACGACGACCTGCTGGATCATCAACCGGTCGAAGATCGGCTGGTCCGGTGGGCGCGGCGGGCGTTTCATCGCGCCCGGCTCGCCCGGCTCGAACGCGAGCCCGATATGCTGGACGCCCTCGGTGACGAGGTTGAGCCAGAGGAGCTGGACCGCGAAGAGCGGCAGCGGCGTACCCGCCAGGAGCGAGAAGGTGAAGAGCAGCACCTCGGCCATGCCCGTCGCGACGAGCAGGAGCGTCACCTTGCGGACGTTGTCGTAGGCGAACCGGCCCTCTTCGATCCCAGCCACGATCGAGCTGAACCGGTCGTCGGTCACGATCATCGAGGCCGCGTCCTTTGCCACGTCCGTGCCCGAGCCCATCGCCACCCCGATGTCCGCCTGCCGCAGCGGGGGTGCGTCGTTGACCCCGTCGCCGGTCACCGCGACGAAGTGGCCCCGTTGCTGGAGGGCGTTGACGATGTCGAGTTTCTGGAGCGGTGTGACCCGTGCGTAGACCCGTGCGTGGTCCGCCATGTCCGGGTCCTCCGATGCCGCGAGCATCGCCCCGGTCACGACCTCGTCCTCGTGCTCGGCGATCCCGAGTTGCCGTGCCAGGGCGAGGGCCGTGACCGGATGGTCTCCCGTCACCATCAGCACGCGCACCCCGGCCCGGCGGCACTCCTCGACCGCGTCCACCGCGTCGGGCCGCAGCGGGTCGATGAACCCGGCAAGGCCGAGGAGTGTGAGCGGTGGAAGCGTCTCCTCGACCAGCTCAGCCGGGTCGACGCCCTCCGCGAGGGGGCCCTCGCCCACCGCGATCACCCGGTAGCCGCCGGCCGAGAGCGCGAGGAAGGCCGCGTTCACCATCTCGCGGTCGATCGGGACCGGACCATCGGGACCGGCCATGAGCTCGGCGCGGTCGAGCACGACCTCGACGGCTCCCTTCAGCGCGACCATCGGCCGGCCGCCGGGATGGCCCGGTTCGGCAGCGACGGCCGCCGCGTACCGACGTTCGGACTCATACGGGATCCGGCCGACGACCCGCGCCCCGATCGCGGCCGGGTCGGCTCCGAGCCCCCGGCCAAAGCGAAGGAAGGCCGCGTCGACCGGGTCCCCGAGAACCCTCGTCCCCTCCGCTCCCTCGACCTCGACCGCCTCGCTCGCGGCCACGGCGGCCCGGGCGAAGTCATGGATCCCGTTCGGTACGACGCGTTCCTGGACCACGTCATCGGCCAGGACCTGCCCTACATCGGGGAACCAGATCGCCTCGAGGGTCTGGCGGTTCACGGTGAGGGTCCCGGTCTTGTCCGATGCGATCACGGTGCAGGAGCCGAGCCCCTCGACCGCGGCCATCCGCCGCACGAGCACCGAGCGTTTCGCCATGCGCGAGGCGGCGACCGAGAGCACGACCGTGAGCGCGACCGGGAGGCCTTCGGGTATCGCCGAGACGGCAAGCGCGACCGCGATGAAGAAGACCTCCGCGAGCGGAGCGCCCCGCCAGAGCGCGATCCCCGCGAGCGCGAGCGCCGCCGCGAGCACGGCGATGCTGATCGTCCTGGCGAACCGGTCCATCCGCTCGATCAGGGGCGGCTTGGTCCCCTCGCCCCCCGAGACGGCTGCCGCGATGACACCAAACTCCGATCGGCCGCCGGTCGCGACCGCGACGCCGACCCCGCGCCCGGAGGTCACGACCGTGCCCGCGTGGGCCATGGAGCGTCGCTCGGCCACGGGCGCGTCGGGCGCGACAGCCTGCGGGGCCTTCTCGACCGGGAGGGACTCTCCGGTCAGGGCCGACTCGTCCACGGCGAGGTCGTCGGTCTCGACGAGCCGGAGATCGGCCGGGACCCGGTTGCCCGACTCGAGTATCACCCGGTCGCCCGGGACCACGGCCTCGGCCGGCACGGAGAGGTCGCGGCCATCGCGGACGAGCCTGACCTCGGTCTCGAGCAGCTCGCGCAGGGCCTCGGCCGCACTCTCGGCCTTCCACTCCTGGAAGGTCCCGACCGCTGCGTTGACGAGCACGACGATCAGGATGAAGACCGCGTCCCGCCAGTCCTCGAGAAGGGCCGAGACAGCGGCCGCGGCGATCAGAACGTAGATGAGCGGGCTCTTGAACTGCCGGAGAAAGAGGATCAACGGGCCCGGGCGGGGCGCCGTCGGAAGTCGGTTCGGGCCGTACCGTTCGAGCCGGGCAGCGGCTTCGGGTGCGGGAAGCCCGCCCGGGCCCGAGCCGAGCCGAGCCTCGACCTCCGCCTCGTCGAGAGCGTGCCACGCAACCGCAGCTTCCTCCCCGGTCATCCGGCCAGATTCCTCCGCGAAGGTATAAGAACTCACCGGCCGTCGATACTAAGAGCATGGCCGTCGATCCCATCTCGTGGACCGGCCGGACCTTCCCCTGCTCTCCCTCGTCTTCGCGAATGGGTTCACGATCGCGCTGGCCCTCATCCAGGACTGGGAGCTCGGCACGGTCCACGCGATCTACTGGTTCCAGTCGGTCGTGATCGGCGCCCTCACCTTCGTCCGGCTTCTCGGGACGGGGGGCGATGGGAACCGTTTCGCCCGGCTCGCGCTCGCAGGATTCTTCGCATTCCATTACGGACTCTTCCACGTCGTCTACCTGGTCTTTCTCGTCACGTTCGGGCTCATGGGGCTCTTCAGGATCGTGGACCTGCCCGGGCTCGTGCTCGCCTGCGCGCTCTTCCTGGCCAACCACCTCGTCTCGTTTCTCTGGTACCGGTCGCGGGAAGAAGTGCCGTCAGCCCAGATCTTCACCGAGCCGTACGCCCGCATCGTCCCGATGCACCTCACGATAATCGCCGGGGGGTTCGTGACAATGATGCTGCCGGGCGAGGATGGGGCGAGGCTCGTGCTCCTCCTCTTCCTCCTCCTGAAGACCGCCGCCGATCTCGGTGCGCACCTGAAGAAGCACGGGGGAGCCCGAACCGCGATGCCGCCGTCGCCGGCGGCGGTACGGTATTGACCGCTGCCGTCCCGCAGGTACCGGAGATCAAGGATGCAGGTGGAGGTGGTGAAGACCAGCGAGGCCTACCGGACGATCGCGGGCGAAGCGGACCCTGCGGCTCGACCGAGGTACTTACTCGAGATGCTGGCGCCGTTCGCCCCGCTCTTCTCGATCTTCGGCGTGCGGCTCGACGGGGAGCCGGAGCGGGCGACGAGCGACGGGACTGCCGGCCCTCGCGGGGAATGGCCGTCGGGTACTGCGTGGTACGCAGGTTCCTCGACGCGATCGGCATGTCCGTCGTGGGGGCGACCTTCGTGCCGGTCGACGAGATCGTCCATCGCTCGGGTCACTTCGGCTGACAGATCAGTGCTCGCCGCTCAATGCAGATGGTCGTGGGCATCCATATCCGGGACCAGGTCCGGGTCCTGGATCACGCAGCCCTCGCACGGGATCGATTCGAACTCGAGGGTGACGTGGGCGATGCCCATGCGCCGGAGCCGGTTCTTGATCGATGTCTTGATCCCTTCGACCTCCAGCATCGTCGAGACCGTCGTCACCACGTGGCCGTCGAGCACGAAGAGGTCCGTGCTGAGAGCCCAGACGTGGACGTCATGGACGCTTTTGACGCCATCGACCTCCTCGATGGCAGCGATAACGGCCTCGAGGTCGAGCCCGCGTGGAGTGAACTGGAGCAGGATGGCAGTGGTCTCGCGAAGGAGGCGAACCGCCGAGGCGAGAACCAGGAGCGCGATCAGGACGCTCAGTATCGGGTCGATCACGACCAGGCCTGTGACCACGATGACAACGCCCGCGGCCACCACGGCCGCCGACGAGAGGGTATCGCTCACCACGTGGAGGAGTGCGCTCCGGACTCCAAGCCCGCCGTGGCCATGGAGCCGGGTGATCACGATGATGTTCGCACCGAGGCCGACGGCGGCGACGCCGAGCATGACGGGACCCTCGATCTCCGGCGGCGAGCGAAGCCGCTCAGCCGCCGACAGGAGGATACCCGCGGTCACCGCGACCAGGACGAGCCCGTTCACGAACGCGGCGAGCACCTCCGCCCGGTGGTATCCGTAGGTCCGGGCCCGCGTCGGAAGCTGCCGCGCGAGAAGCACGGCCGCGAGCGAGAGGAGAAGCGCAAAGAGGTCGCCGAGCATGTGCACGGCGTCGGAGACGAGGGAGAGCGAGCCCGAGAGGTAGCCGCCGGCCACCTCGACAGCGAAGATGAGGAGCGTGATCAGGATCGCGGCCCGGAGGGATGAGACAACGCCTTCGCGGCCATGCACGCCGGCTGCGCGCCCGTGGTCATCTGGCATGGCGACGTCGATCCCCACTGAGCGAGCGGACGGTAAAAAAACTCCGGGGCTGAGACCCCAGCGTATGAATCGGAACGTGCTGATGGTATGCGAGAGGGGGGGAGAGGTCCTTCTCAGGTGCGGCCCCGACCGCCTTCGCTGCCAGAGGACCCGCCGCTCCGTCCGCCCGAGCCGCCGTGGCCGGACGAACTTCCACGGGACTCGCCGCTCTTTGACGAACTACGCGACCTGTTCTCGTCATCACCGGTACCCTTGCCCTGGATTCCCTCGGGGCACTCGACGAACTGGCCCGACTCGTCGCGGCACTGGCCGGCATCCTTGTCGTACCAGACACCCTCATGCTCGCTGCCACCACGTCCACCGGAGCTGCCACTGCGTCCACCACCGCCACCCGAGAAGCCACCTCGATCACGCTTCCCGGATGAACCGGCTCCACCGGATGACGAGCTCGAAGATCGCTTGTCGTTGCTCTTGTGGGACGCCTCGCCACCCGCGCGGGCGCCGCGCTCGTGCGTCCCCCTGTCGGCCGAGGAGGGACCCCGGTTCGGGTTCTTGTCAGCTTTCTGTGCCATACTCTTCTCCGGTGCAGCGACTGCCTGCACCCGCCCCCCATAACAGTTCCTTCCATATATTTTTTGGCCTAATCTGTTTGTATATATCCTGGTAAGAACAGGCCCGCTGCGCGCCGGGGGCTGGAGACGCGGTCCCTTCTTTGCCCGCGCCGACGATTATTGTCCGACATGGACCTCTTGCGCATCCGGACGGCGCGGCTCGAGCTCGTTCTCGGCACCCCCGAGCTCTTCCGTCTCGACCTGGAGGACCGGGCGGCGCTCGGAACCGAACTCGGAGCCCGCGTCCCCAGCTCCTGGCCACCGCCATTGATGGATGATGCCACGCTCCTCCAGTTCATCGAGCTCGCCTCCGATCCCTCAGGCTCGGGACTTGCCGGGTTCTACTGGATCCTCATCGAGGGGGAGGAGCGGGTCCTCGTCGGGAACGGGGGGCTCATCTCCGGGGATCACGGCGGGCTCGTGCTCGGGTACTCGGTGCTCGACGAGTTCCAGGGGCGCGGGATCGCCACCGAGGCTGTCGCCGCGCTCATCACGTTTGGGTTCGAGGACCCCGGGATCGATGAGATCCTGGCGTATACCTACCCGTCGTTCGTGGCCTCTCGATGCGTGCTCACGAAGAGTGGGTTCGTGCCTGCCGGAGCGGGGAACGAGCCCGGTACAATCGCGTACGTACGCCGGCGCTGAACGGCCGGGTCACGCCCGGGCCTTCTCGAGCACGTACGTGAAGAACGGGTAGATCCGCTGGCCCGGATGGGCCGCCATCGCCTCGTCGAGGTTCGACGCGAACAGAACCCGACCCGAGAGCCCGCGGGGCAGACACGAGGCGATCCGGGCGACGAATGTCTCGGGCGAATAGTGGCGCGAGAACGGTGCGGGGACGTCGTCGTCGCGCCAGACGCGGACCGCGTCGGGCTCCTCGGACCCGGGGGGAGGAAGCGCGGCCGGGCTGTGGAGGACGAAGTGGGAGTTGTCGAGGTAGAGGGGCGTGATCACGGCCCGGCCGCCCGGCTCGAGGATGCGGGCGGTCTCCGCGAGACACTGGCGGTCGGCCTCGCCGAAAAAGAGTTCGAATGCGCACTGGATCGAGAGGGCGCGGGCGAACCCGGCGGGCAGGCCGGTCGTGGTCGCGTCCCCGCCGATGTTGATCCCGCGGATGCCGGGCCGGTAGATCAGGTCGAGCCGGTACGCCTCGACGCCCCGTCGGCGGAGCGTCCGGGCCCACGGACTGCCGGCCGAGGCCACGTCGATGTAGATGTGGCCCCGCCGGAGCCGGAGCGCGCGGTCGACGATGTAGTGTTCGAGGCACTTCTCGATATGGATGTCCCCGTACGAGCGATAGTACCGGTCGAGCACCGTGTGGCGTCCGCGCCAGTCATCGAAGTCCTCGAGGTCGATCGGCGCATCGATCACGGGCACGCCGGCCGAAACGAGCCGGCCCCGGAGGTCGCGAAAGTAGGCCAGGTGCGACGACGGGGCCTGAGTCCGGTCGTAGTTTCGCTGCCGGAGCTCCGTGTCGCTCTCGAGGTAATCGCGGCGGTGCCGACGGAGGGCGTGTTCTCGCGCGGACGACGGCTCTTCCCGTCGATGGCGGCGGGAGACAACCGCGTCGAGCCGTTCCTGCAGGAGCAGCAGTCGGTTGGTGAGCATCGTGGCCTCGTGGCCTCGTGGTCTCCGGCGCCTCGCCGGGCGGCAGGGATACCACCGCAGACCCCTTCGGCCCTGATCCCATTGCGCCCCCACCGGGTATTATAGATCCTAGTGAGGGCTTGCGAAGAGAGAATCTTTTCGGTTACCGGGACGCCTCCCTGCACCGCCATCCACGGGTCGGAACCTTCATCACTTCGAACGCCAATCGCAGGATCGTATGGACGGGGAACATCTCCTCCGGGCACTGACGGCCGTCGGGGTCGTCGCCTGTATCCTGCTCTTCGCCGTGGGATTTGCCGCGCCGATCCTGCCGCCGGAGTTGGCCGGGTTCGTGCATAATGACGATCCCGGGGCGTCGACGGACGTGGAGATGACCCCTGCTTCCACGCCAGTCCCACCCGTCCGCATCGCGAGCGAGGCGACCACGCTCCCGCCCGCTGATGGAACGACGACGGTCACGACGTATGCGCCCCCCGCGATCCCGGCCGACACCCAACGGCGGGCGGCCACCACGACCTTCGTAACCACGGTCGCGACGACCACGAAACGGGCAGCATCGATGACGATTGCCGTCTCCGACCCGACCTACGGGTCCAGGACCCCGGTCGGGACCACTGCCGGTACAATGCCGACCGCGACCGTGCCGGCCACGAAAACGTCGACGGCCCCGGGCACTGCGGCGGAGCCCGCTACCAGACCCCCGACCACTCCAACGAAAGCGCCCGTCTCGACCCTGAACACACCAGATCCGTCCACGACAACCACGACGATCACTTCCACGGCGACACCGGTGCCGGCGATCACACGGACCTCGACGACGGCGGTCACGACCACGAAGCCCACGGGCGATACCGCCACCGTGAAAGCGACCACGGCCGTTACCACGAGCCGCTCCACCGAGAACACCACGGTCCCCGTCTCCTCCCCGACGACCGCCGAGCCTACGGTCGTGATCACGCTCGTGACCACACCCGTGACCACGGCGACGACCGTGCCCGCCTCGCCGACCGAAACGACCGTACCGATAACGACGACGCAGGAGCCGATCGACCCGACGATCACGACTCCGATCCCCACCACCGTCGAGCCGACCGAGGTCGTCACCCTCCCCGAGCCGCTGCCCTCACCTGACGATACGGAGGACGAGGACGACGAGCACCAGGTGGACCGACACCACGGCCGGACGAAGCCGAGAGAGGTGGACTGACGGGTCTCAGTCCCTGCAGACCGTCGGCAGGTCGGCCGGGACCGTCGGCTCGAGCACGTCCCCCTCGGCCAGGACGAGCGGCGGGTTGAAGGCCTGGACCAGGTCGGGCGCGGTTCCGTCCGGCGAGAAGTAGACCCGGAGCGCATCAACCTCGATGGGGAACTGGTCGACCACCACGTAGTCGAACCCGGGCTCACATTCTCCCGGGAGTTCGGCGACGAAGCGGAACGGGCGCGGCGCCCGGTAGACCAGCCCGCGCACCCGGTCGAACGCGAAGCGGCCGGGAAGCGGGCCAATCTCCACGACGACGTGGTCGGGCCGATCGCAGACTTCTGCCATGCTGAGCCTTGGGGGCGCTACCGGGCAATAACCTCTTCGGCAGCCCGGGACCCGGAAACCCATTTATAGTGGAGCGCGCCATGCCCGGCCATGTACCGGGTTACGTTCCTGCGGCACATCATCACCCGCCCTGAGGGCCCGAGCCTCGACGATATCTGGCTCGAACTCGAGGCGGAACTCCCGTTCGCGCCCGTGCCCTGGGTCGGCTACACGCTGGGCGAGAACGAGATCTCGCCGCAGTCGGTCGGGTACGACATCGACCGGGACCGGTTCTACCTCCTCGACCAGGACGAGACCGAGTATGTCGACGCGCTCCGGCACGACGCGCCGAACCGTCGGTCGCTCGACGAGATCGTCGAGGACCATGCGAACCGTGGCTGGCGGGTCATCGGCTGTCGTGTCCCGGCAGAGGGAGAGAACGGGGGCGACGCCTGCCCCGATACGAGCGACGGCGGAGCCGGCGCTCCGCGGTAAACTCTCGGCTCAGGCGTGGTCGACCACGCCGATGCTCTCGAAGTCGATGAATCCCCGGTAGGCGTCCGTCCCGAGGAGCCGGACGCGGACACGGTCGCCCACAGCGAGGTTCGCCTCGCCGCGCATGACCCGCCCCTCCACCGGCGGCGTGATGATACGGACCCAGGTTCCCTTGGGCGAGGCCCCCGTGACCAGCCCGTCGAAGACCTCGCCGATACGGTCCTGGAGGAGCACGGCGGCCACAGCCTTGTTGACAAAACGCTCGACCTTCTTGATCCCCTTCTCGCGGTCCGAGAGCCAGGCCGCGAGCCCGACGAGCTCGTCCTCGCTGTAGGGCACGGGCGTCCCCTCGAGGATGGAGACGACGAGCCGCTGGTTGACCAGGTCGGGGTACCGCCGGTTCGGGGCCGTCGCGTGGGTGTAGTCCGTGACGGCCAGACTGAAGTGGCCGTCGGACTCCTCGCCGGGGGCGAGGGCCACGTACTCCCCGGGGCCCAGGAGCTTGATCACGGTCAGGGAGAGGTCGGGGAACCGGTCCCGGTCGGCCGCCCGTCGACGGAGCAGGAACGCGGCGAGGGCCTTCGCGTCGGGGTCCGCGGGAAGCGTCTCGCCGTACAGGGCGGCCGTGGCCACGATCCGGTCCCAGTACCGCGGAACGCGGACGACGCGCTGGAGCATGGGCAGCCCGGCCCGCTCGAGGAACGCGACCAGGGTCCCGTTGGCCGCGACCATGAACTCCTCGATCAGGCACCGCGCGAGGTTCTGCCGCTGGACCACGAGGTCGCGGACGACCCCGTCCTCGACGAGGGGCTCGGCCTCGACCGTGTCGAGCTCGAGCGCACCCTGTTCATGCCGGCGCTTCCGGAGCCGCCTCATGGCCTCGAGCTGGAGGCGGAGCTGGTCCTCGAGCCCCGGCGTGTCGCGGACCAGGGCGGGAATCTCCCCCGTCCCCTCGAGCCATGCGCCCACCTCCTCGTAGACGAGCTTGGCGTGGTTGCGGACCCGGGCGGGATAGAGGTCGCCCGGTCGGACGCTGCCGTCGGAGAGGACCGCGTACTCCATCACGACTGTCATGCGATCACCGTCCGGGAGAAGCGAGCTCACCCCCTTGCTGAGCGGGTCGGGGAGCATGGGGTAGGTGACGACGCCGGTGTAGACCGAGAAGCCGTTGTGGGCCGCGTGCCGGTCGGTCGCGGATTCCCTCTCGACGAAGAGGTCGACGTCGGCGATGGCGACGCGGGTGAGGATCTCGCCCTCGGGCCCGCGCTCGCAGAACTCGATCTGGTCGAGGTCCTCGGAGTCCCAGTTGTCGATCGAGGACCAGAGGAGGCCGGTGAGATCGCGGACACCGCGCCGGCTGGCGGGGAGGGCGTCGGGAGGTATGGCGGCGACCTCGGCGAGCACGGGCGGGGAGAACCGGGGCTCGAAGCCGTACTGCTTCATGGCGCGAGTGGCGATCGCGGTGAGGTCGACGGGGCGGTCGTCGTTCATGTTCATTGATAAGGGAACCGCTACCCGGAAAAAGACTGGGGTCGTCCGGGAGAGAGATGATTGAACGGCTCCGGGCGGGAGAAGGGGCCGCATGGAACTGGCGGAGACGATCCTGGACGTGGTCTGTGGCCTGCGCGTCGCGGCGTTGGCCACGGTCGGTGGTCGCGGCGCGCCGGCCGGCAGGCACATGGTCCTGACGGGGTTCGACGACCTGATGCTCGTCGGCGCCACGCGTGCGCACTCAAACACGGTGGCCCCGATCCGGCGGACGCCGTACGCGGGGATCGCGATCTGGTCGGAGCGGGAGTTCACGGACCCGTACGTGCAGATCCAGGCCACGGCCGGGGCGCACGACGACCGCGAGACGTAGCTGAAATACTGGAACCCGGCTGGGAGCAGTACTTCGGCCAGCCCGAGAACCCCGAGATCGTGGTTATCGCCTTCCGGCCCGACGTGATCGAGTTTTCCGACCCGAAGGCCCTGATCAGCCCCGAGGTCTGGCGGCGACCGTAGGGAGTCCCCGTCGGGAGTGCCTCCGCCCGGCAGGAGGGGATGGGCTCCGTCTTCCCGAAGTGGAGGTCCTGGCGGGACGAGCCGCGGTGGTAGAGCCGGCTCACCGGTGACGGCCTGCTCCCGGTATCCGGCGTGGCCATGATCGTCGTGATCGGTCGGGTGTCTGCACTGCCGATCACGGACATGGAACGATCTCTTTGACGGTCGCTGAGAAAATGCAGCATCCCGGACCGGGACCGGTCGGGCCTCTATAAGCAACCGGAAGTACAGAGAGCATAGCCCTCGCAGAGAGATTCGCGGGGGACGCTCAGGCAACGCACCTGGAGACGCCCGGTATTTCCATCCGCTGATCGTCACCGCGAAACAATAGAGAGATGGGAAGATACTAGTGAGCGGTCTCCAATTCGACCGCTGTGTCCATTGACAGTAGATATGCGGTCTGCAGATCATGATGATCATGAGCGGTAGAGACCCCGACGAGGTGGTCCCGGTTGCCGATCTCTCGAAGGAATGAGAGGGCGGTCATGATCAGCAACCCGGATACTGGAGGTGACGTCCGCTGCCGGTCGACGTTCGCCTCGACAACGGCGATCCTGCCGGCTGCCGGAATCGGCGCGAGGGGATCGAGACTCGCTCCGGGTTTCGTGATGCCGCCCCTTTCCCGCCTCATGGCGAGACACCAGCGAGGTCTCTCAACCGAAGAGATCCCTCACGGCCTTCAGGTGCTTTCTGATCGGCAGTTTTTGCGGGCAGTGCTCCTCGCACCGGCCGCAGTCGGTACAGTTCGACGCGGCCCCGCCGTACCGGGCGAAGATATGGTAGCCCGAGCGGGCGCCCGCCGGATCGCCGTAGATGAAGGCCTCGTTGTAGAGCGAGAAGCATTCGGGGATGTCGACCCCGGAGGGACAGGGCTGGCAGTACCCGCAGCGCGTGCAGCCGATCGCGGCCCGGTTCCGGTAGAGCTCGCGGACCCGTTCGTAGACGGCTCGCTCGGCCGGCGAGAGCGAGCCCGGGGCGGCCCGGTCCGCCCAAACGAGGTTCTCGGCGAGCTGCTCCATGCTGCTCATCCCCGACAGGACGACCGTGACCTCGGGCTGGTCCCAGAGCCAGGCCAGGCCCCACCCCGCCGGAGTGCGGTCGGGACCGGCCGAGGCCCAGAGCTCGGCCGCGCCGGGGATCGGGCGGGCGAGCGCGCCACCCCGGAGCGGCTCCATGACCACGACCCCGAGCCCCCGCTCCGCCGCATACCGGACGGCCTCGGCCCCGCCCTGGTAGTGAACATCGATGTAGTTGTACTGGACCTGGCAGAAGGTCCAGTCGTACGCGTCCGCGATCCGGACGAAGGCCGCGAGGTCGTCGTGGAATGAGAAGCCCGCGTGCCCGATCCGGCCGTCGGCGAGCGCGTCGTCCAGGAACTCCAGTACGCCGAGCCCGGCGTGCCGCTCGAAGCCCTCGCCGGTCATCCCGTGGAGGAGGTAGAGGTCGATCGTATCGGTCCGGAGCCGTTCGAGCTGCTCGCCGAGCAGGCGATCCATGTCCGCCCGGCACGCCACGAGCCAGCCCGGGAGCTTGGTCGCGAGTTGGACGCGCTCGCGGTACCCGTCCCCGAGCGCCTCGCCGAGGAACGGCTCGCTCTCGCCGTCGTGGTAGGGGTAGGCCGTGTCCACGTAGGTGATCCCCCCGTCGACCGCCCGCCGTACCAGCGCCGTCGCCGCCGGGCGGTCGATCCGCCCGTCCGGGCTCTTCGGCAGGCGCATCGCGCCGAACCCCAGGACCGAGAGCGGCGCGTCGACTCCAGGCATCCTCCGGTACTGCATCAGCCGCCGGACTCCGGCCGGAAGCGCCGCCCGTCCGACCAGGCCCTGCCGCGCACCGCCCCGAGCGAGCGGTATGCGTTGTCGGGCATGGTCAGCAGGAGGGGGTCCGCGTCGACCACCCGCACCTGCCCGTCCGAGACCACAGTTGGCTCCGCATACGCCGCGACGATCTCGCCGATCATAAGGTCGTGGGACGGGAGGGAGACGATCTCGACCACCCGGCACTCCATCGCCACAGGGCAGTCCGCGACCATGGGCGCGGTCTGGAGCTCGCCGTACTCGACCCGAAAGATCCTCGACTTGTCCGTCGCGGTCCCCGAGACGAGGCCGCAGTAGTCGACGGCGTCGAGCTGGTCCGCCGACGGGACGTTTACCGAGAAGGTCCCGGTCTCACGGATTCCCGACGGTGTCGCGTGCGCCCGATGGATCCCGCAGCAGAGCATGGGCGGTACCAGGTTCGCTCGGCAGACCCACCCCGCGGGCATGAAGTTCGGCCGGCCGCCGACGAGCGTCCCGACCAGGACGACCGGCATGGGCAGGGCGACGTTCGGCGAGACCCGGACCCGCTCCATCTCAGCCCCCCCACGCGTTGTGATGGACCCGGTCCGCGGAGTACCGGTCCTGCGGCGCGGGACGCTCGGCCGGGTGGCCCAGCACCAGGAACCCGACCGGCACCACTCCGTCGGGGAGCCGGCAGTGCCGGGCGAAGCCCTCGACCCGGTCCTCGAGTGGATACACACCCGTCCAGACCCCGCCGAGCCCGAGCGCGTGGGCGGCGATGAGCAGGTTCTGGATCGCGGCCGAACAGTCCTGGACCCAGAAGCCCGGGAAGGGCAGGTTCCGGGTGTCCGCGCAGACCAGGATCCCGAGTGGTGCCTCCCGGACGCTCGCCGCGTACGGCGAGAACGACGGGATCGCGTCCAGCGCGCGCCGGTCGTCGATCACGATGAACTGCCAGGGCTGTTCGTTCGCGGCCGACGGGGCCTGCATGGCCGCGCCAAGCAGGGCCCGGACGGTCGCGTCGTCGACCGGCTCGCTCGAGAACCGCCGCACGGAGCGGCGGGTCATGATGGCGTCGAGTGCGTCCATGGTGATCGAAGCAGGGTGGCCGCGCGCGGCAATAATACCTCGGGCCGCGGGCGGATAGCATAAAATGGCCCGGGCTCGCTACCTCTTCCCGTGACGACCTTCCACGAGATCGTGATGCAGCGGTACGCGACCAAGCGTTTCGACGGCCGGGCCGTCCCCGAGGAGACGGTCCACGAGCTCCTCGAGCTTGTCCGGTTCGCGCCCTCGGCCCTCAACCTCCAGCCCTGGCGCATCCGGGTGATCACGGACCCGGCCGTGAAGGAGCGGCTCCAGCCGGCCGCCTTCGACCAGCCTCAGGTCACGACCTGCTCCCACCTCCTGGTCTTCTGCGCCGACCCCGATTACGACGGGCTTATCCGGAAGCTCGATGGGCTGCTCGCGGCAAACGGCGTCCCCGACGAGATGCGCGAATTGGTCGTCGGCATGTCCCGGCAGTTCGCGAAACCCATGTCGGCAGAGCAGCGGCTCGCCTGGTCGACGGCCCAGACCTACCTCGCCGTCGGCAACGCCCTGAACGGCGCGAAGGCGCTCGGGCTCGACTCCTGTCCCATGGGCGGGTTCGACGCGGCGGCTGTGCGCGAGATCCTCGCCCTCCCCGCACCGCTCGTCCCGGTCATGCTCTGCCCGATCGGATACGGAGCGGACGAGCCCGGGCCCAAGCTCCGGCACCCGCTCGGCGAGATCCTGGTCTAGGGGGCCTACCGCTCCCCCTTGAGCCGGCGGAACTCCCGCTCGGTCATCCGCTCGGTGTACGCCGTGCCGTGGAACGCACCCACGTAGTGGGCCGCGAGTCCGATCCCCCAGCCGAAGAGCGGGAAGATGAACCAGGGAAAGCTCTGCGGGCCAGTGGTGGCCCACCAGAGCGCGATTAGAAAGAGATTCACGGCCACGAACACGGCGAGGTGGGTGTAGAACCCCACCTTCTCCTTCGCGCTCTCGCGGGCCATCTCCCGGAGCTCATCATCGGTCGGCACGGGGACTCCTCACCCGATAATCGGACGATCCAGATATAAACATTGGCTTCGATCGCCGCAAGTCATTTATCGGAACCGGGAGCAGTTCGTGCGATCCACGTGACGGAGTACACGCACGCCATCGGCCGGCTCGTCTCGCTCGCCGGCGCCCTCCTCGTCCTCGCCGGCTGCGTTGCCCTGATGGGCATCATCTCGGCCGAGACCTTCTATCCCGGGTACAGCACGGCCCAGAACGACATCAGCGACCTCGGCGCGACCCGCCCGCCGAACAGCGTCATCCTCCAGCCCTCGGCCACGATCTTCAACGCCACCATGCTCGCCACGGGCCTGCTCGTCGTGGGGGCCGCCGTGGCACTCCACCGGGCCGGGTACGTCTGGAGGGCCACGCTCCCGCTCGGGCTCTTCGGCCTCGGCGCGTTCCTGGTCGGGGTCTTCCCCGGGAACTGGGGCACCATCCACGCCCTCTCAGCCCTGCTCACCTTCGTGGCGGGAGCCGTCTCGGCCATCGCGGCCGCCACGGTGGTCCGCTCCCCGCTCCGCTCCATCACGGCCGTCCTTGGAGCGATCTCGCTTCTCACCCTCGTCTCGTACTTCGTCATGGGCGGCGCGAGCCCGATGGCCGTCTTCGGCCCCGGCGGGCTCGAACGGTGGGTCGCCTACCCGGTCCTGCTCTTCGTGCTCGCCTTCGGCGGCTACCTCATGGGCGATGCCCGCGAGTCCGCCGAGTAACCCCCATTTCCGTCACGCCCGGTGCTTGACGGCCCGGTCGTAGACCTCCCAGTTCTCGCGCCACTGGGGGTTTGTTCGGCCGAGCTCGTCGAGGACCCGCTCCCGGATCTCCTGCGTGCTGATCGACGCCCCGGCCGAGCTCCGGATTCGCTCGGCGATCTCGCGCCCGATCTCGGGCGTCGCCCCGGACTTGACCGCGCTCGTCACGATCTTCTCGGGGACGAACTCCTCGGTCCGGCCGTCCCGCTTGCTGACGCTCGTCATGTCCTGTACCTCACGGCCGGGAGAGGGGACCGGGAACGATAAAGATTGCGCGGCAGGAGCCCGTTCAGGAGCGCCGGCCGAAGTCGCGGGGCTTGATCCGGCCGTCCCGGGTGAGCCGCATGGGGGGCCGGATCGGGCTCTCGATCCGCTGGGCTGCATCCCCCCCGGCATCGAAGTCGGCGAACCGGTGGGCGTGCGGTTCGTGCTGGGGGTCGTGGACCGGCGGGGGGAGGGGGCGCTTCGCCACGATCGGGTGCGGGGAGCGGTGGGGTGTGTACCGCCGGGGGTGCAGGCGCGGCCCCTGGTCCGGGCGCGGCTCGGGGCTCGCGACCGTGCCAAGGTACCGCGCCGGATGGTGCCGCGCGTCGTTCCACCGCCGGACGCGGTCCGGGCTCGGGCCCGTCGGGCCGCGGGGCGGGTTGTCGGGCCGGTTGCCGGTCGGCCCCTCGTGGGTCTTCGAGGGCTGATGTCTGGGACTCATGCTCCCTTCCATGCCGCTGGTCCAGTAAATACCTTGCCCGTCAGCGCCGGGCTTCGAGGAGGGTGCGGATCCGGCGCAGCTCCTCGAGGATCAGGTCCATCGTCTCGGGCGCGAGCCGCGACGGTGGCACGCCGCTGCCCGTGCCGTCGCCCCCCGTCTCCAGCCGGACGCGGGACCGGAGCGTCTCGCGGAGCTCCTCTGCGTGTTCCATCGCCTCGAGGACGATCTCGGGCACCATCTGGCCGGAGTATCCGGCCGTCTGGACGGCGAGGTTCGAGATGCCGAGCGCCCGCATCACCGGCCCCTGGCGGATGTCGATGTTCGTGATCCGGCTGTACGGGACGATCCCGGTCCGGCGGAACCAGACCCCGCGCCGCCACGAGAGCTCGTCGTCGCGGAGCTCGTACTCCATGCTGGCGTAGTAGAGTGCCGTCCAGGCGAGGAAGAGCGCCAGCAGGACGACGACGAGGACGGCGACGCCGATCGTGATCGCGGACGGCAGGTCGGCGAAGAGCGAGAACGGCGCGAGTGCTACGAGCGCCACCAGCGCCACGAGCAGGGCTGTGAGCCCGTACCACAGGCGGAACTGTGGCGACGGTCGGAACGGGACGTTGAGCGGATGAGCAGGGGACGTCATTCCCCGGAGGTTCGCCGGGGGGGCGGATAACCGTTGCCGGGCCGGACACGCCGCCCGTCGTCAGAGGTCCGGGGCGGGCTCTTCTTCCGGGGAGAGCCCGCGCCGGGCGAGCCGCCGGACGTACGCATCGAAGTCGTGCCAGACCGAGAGCGCGGCCACCACCCGGCCGTCGTGGACGATAGGGGTCGAGGTGGCGATGGTCGAGTACATCCCGCCGCCCGGGAGTGTGAGCTCGATACGTTCGCCCTGCGTCACAATCTCGCCGTGGAGCGCCCGGGTGTGGGGGAGGTCGCCGGGAGGATACGGGGTGCCGTCGGGACGGTCCAGGCGGATGAGGTCGAGGAGCTCGCTGACGGTCATGCCGACCACCGGGCGGTCCAGGAGACATCGTGCCGCGCTGTTGATGGCCGCGATCCGGCCATCCGGAAGGTGGAGCACGGCAGGTTCGCGAATGCCCTCGATGAGATCCAGGAACGCCGGGTCGGCGAGCAGCGGGTCGTCCCGGGGCGGTGGCGCAGGAAGCGGCACGATGGATCACTATTGCCGATCGTCTTGAATAAGTATTTGTACGGCAACGTCGCCGGGCACTACCACACGGAGCAGAGGGAGAGGGTACTCGTCGCGAGGTGCACGATCGTCCTGCGGAACAGTCGCGGCCCGCGGTACGTCCACGGGATCAAGCGCTGGCACAATCGCGGTCGTCACAAAATTCGGACAGGAGAGGTCGACGTTACGACCATCATCGAGTCTGAACGGTGGACGCCGTCGTCGCAGCCGACGTCGGAGCGATGGTGACCGGCGTCAGCGTGGTCACGATGGAGGATGGGCCCACCGTCGGAAGAGTCGGGCCCGCCGATTCATCCGCCGCCACCCACGTCACGACCACGGACCACGTGCCCGTACCCCAGAGATCGAGCCGGTACGTGCCGGTCCGCGGTATCGCGACCGTCGCTCCGCCGTCGTTCGGCCCCGCAACGATCGTGGAGAGCGTGACCCCCCACTGGTCCTTGAGGTAGGCCATCGTCATCGTGTCCGCGTGGAGGAGGAGCTGGACCGTCCCCGGCGTCAGGTTGAACGTCCCGGGGGAGCCCCCGCCCGTGCCGGCGTAGGTGAAGACCTGCATGTTCGGTGTCGGCACGGGCGGCGACGCGTGTTCGACGTCTCCGGGCGGCAGGATCGAGGCGGACCACGAGTCCGTCGCGTTCGCGGTGCCGAACGCTATCACGTACCGTCCTGCCTCGGGAATGGGGACCGTGTACCGCCCGCCCGGCGGCGGGAAGATCCCGAAGCCGGCCCGCTCGTCTGCCTCGTCGACCAGGACGAACGCGGTCGTGCCCTGCGAGAGGAGGACAACCTCGCAGTCGCCCGCCGGCAGGTCGATGAATCCTGGCGACCAGTTGCCCGTGCCGACCCACGACAGCGGACCCGTGGCGTGGCCCGATCCGTCGCCGTAACCGGTCAAAAACGGCGTCGGTGTCGCATGGGCCGCCCGGCGGAGCCGTGCGAGCTCGGGGCTGAGCTCAACGTGGTGCGTCCCTCCCTCGGTGTGGTTGATCCCGGCCCCGAGGGCGGCGTTCCACGGTGTCGCATTCGGGTCCACGGTCCTCGTGGGCGTCACGATCGGCGTCGCCGTGACGTTCCGCGTGATCACCAGCTCGCGCACGACCGCCGTCGGCGTGACCGTCAGGTCCTGGAGGAGGACCTGCCGCGCCGTGCCGTCGGCCCCCGCCTGTGCTGCCTGATCCACCTCCTCTTCGCCGGTCAAGCCTCCCACGAGCCCGGCGGAGAACGCCATGGCCGAGGCAACGACAAGCAGGACCAGGAGGACGGCAGGCACCACCAGCCAGTGGACCCCGAAGATGGTCGCCGTCCCGTCGAACGAATGCCGGCAGCGGACACAGAACCGGGCCCCGGCGGGGTTGAGCGCGCCGCAGATGGGGCAGGCCCTCTCCTGCACGTCGCCGTCGGCCCGCGCCTCGGTGGACGGCACGTCCTCCGCATCGCCGTCCTCCGGTGTGGTTCGCGGTCCATCTCCCTCCATGACGGCGCCACACGTGGGGCATACCGGTTCGTCATCCGAGAGGGGTGCGCCGCACCCGGGACACTCGATCATCCTGCCATCGCCATGAGCAAGATTAGGGTCGGGTACAATTAACCTTGCGATATTGTCCGTGGCGGGATCACCGCTGCCCGCCCGCCTCCGCCACGGGGGGGGCCGCCGTCACCGTCATGCCCGTCGGCGATACGGGGATATGCGCATGCCCGGGGGCGGCCCTGATCGGAGCGGGCGCGGCAGGTGCGGACTACGCCAGTCGCGTGGTGCCCCCGTCGTGGATCTTGCGCGCGGGGGCTCCCGCGATCGTGATATCAGGCTCCAGGAACGAACTGTTCACCACCGAGTTCGCGCCGATCGCGATGTTGTCCGCGATGACGATCGGCCCGTACAGGACCGCTCCCGGCCCGATGTAGACATTGTTCCCGATCACGGGCGCGTCGTCCGCTGCTCCTGCCCACGAACCGATGGTGGTGCAGGCATGGAGCCGGCAGTTCTCGCCCACGCGAGCGTACGGGTCGACGATGATCGTGCCGCGGTGCGCGATCGAGAGGCCGGGGCCGAAGGCGTTCGGCGGGATCGTGAACCCCAGCCGGACCGAGACGAGGTGGAGGCAGAGGTGGAGCAGCGAGCCGAACGGCCGGTGATACCATGAGCTCCGGCAGGCATCGTGGTATTCAACGGCCCGGAGGATCCGCTCGAACCACCAGACGCCGTCCCCGACCAACCGGGGCCGCTGCCTCGACTGCTCCAGGGCGCGGCGATCGGCCTCGAGGTATCGGCGATAGTCCTCCCGCGAGCGGATTCCCAGGTTCACCGAGGGGACCGAGTCCGGTGGTCGCGAGGACCCTGGCGCCCGGGAGAAGAGCCCCATAAGTAAAAGTATGGCGAGCAATATTTTGCTTTTTCCATTTCGCCGTGTCCGGCGACCGGCTCATTCGAAGCGACCACGTCCCCGTCCCGAAACGGCCCCCTGTACAGCCTCCATTTTGTGGGGCGTGGATGATGTCGCGGGGCACCAGGCAGGGGGGATTCCCCGCGCAGAACCGGGCGGAGATCCGGGGGGCGATGGAAAGGTGCCGCCCCCTGGATCGACCTCGCGGTCTCGAAACGACCCGTCGAGCGGCACGGGAGGCCGCGGCAGCGCTCGGTCGAGGACCCGCTCTCGCTGCCTTCGCTCCTTCCTCCCTGCGGCGTGCGTCCCGATCGGACTCAGCGGATCCCGGCGGCCCAGCGGACCGCGGGATACCAGCGGATGAACCGGCCCTCCGGGGGCTTGAGGCCGTACGCCCGGCTCCCCGGCTTGAGTGTCGGTTCGATGGTCGCCACCGTTCGTGACCCATCGGCAACGGTTGCCGATCCGTTCGAACCGAACCGCGTACCGAGGTACTGGCCCGGGTCACCGATCGCATAGCGCTTCCCGACGGGGAACGCCTGGGTGGGCGCCGAGGTGACCACCACGATCGTCGGCGTCGGGCTCGCGGTGACGATGGGAGTCGGCTCGAGTGACGGGGGCGGCGCGGGTGTCATTGTCGTGGTCGCCGTCTCCGTCGGGATGGGGGTCTCCGTCGGCGTCAGGGTGACCGTGGGCGAGAGCGTCGGGGTCCCGGTCGGTGTCGGTGTCTCCGACGGGGTTGGAGTCGCCGTCGGCGTTGAAGTCTCGGTCGGCGTCGGCGTCACGGTCGGAGTTTCCGTCTCGTCCGGGACGTCCCCCTTATCGAGGTAGGACGCAATGGCCGAGAAGAACCGGTTCGCGATCTTCTTCTCCCCCGACTCGTCGGGATGGATGTAGCGGTCCGCCTGGTTGTCGTCCCGGCCGTCGTACCCCGAGTAGAGGTCGACGACGCGGATAGGCGACCGCGAGGTCGACTCTCCCGCGGCCCACCCGGGCAGGCGGCTGTTGAACTCGAGCAGACCCTGGTGCTTGTTCCGCTGCGCATCGCCAGTCGGCGGGAGCTTGCCGATGAAGATCACCATCTCGGGGTTCCGGTCGCGGAGGGTGTCGACGAGCCGGCCGAGGTTCGAGAACCGCTTCTCCATGGGGACGTTCCAGAGGACGTCGTTGGTGCCGATCAGCACGAGGGCGATGTCGGGGTTGTAGCCCTTGAGCCAGGACGAGAGCTTGCCGCTGCCGCCGACGCCGTCGACGATCCCGCCGATCGTGAACCCGCCGTGGCCCTCGTTGCCCCGATCGAACGAGTACCCGGGGAAGGTCGGCGAGGTCGTGGACCCGACGAAGTCGACGTCGTAGCCGGCGTCATCGAGTTTCTTCCAGAGCCAGTACCGGTAGGTCGGGTGGACGTCGCCGTCATCGGAGTCGCCCCCGCCGTGTGTCAGGGAGTCCCCAATCGGGACGATGCGGGTCGTGGCGCTGGCGGTGCCACCGATCAGAAGGGTGAAGAGCAGGAGTACCGCCAGGAGGTGCCACGAGCCGAGCTGGCGGGGGATGAAGGGGATCATTGCTATTACTGAATGTTCAATCGAGGATCGGGATAAATCATCCGAGTTGTTCCCGAGGAACCGACCGGATCGGCCCGCATTGGGGTCGCGTTCGGGTACCGGGCGTCCTGAGCGCGACGCGCTGTGATTCCCACGTTCCTCACGTCCGGTCGTAGGTCTTCGTGGTGGCGGCGAGCCGGTCGACGACCGCGGGGGTCAGCGCTCCCGGCGCCAGGCGCCAGCGCCAGTTCCCGGCATGGGTCCCTGGCCGGTTCATCCGGGCCCCGGCGCCGAGCCCGAGCAGGTCCTGCACGGGCACGATGACCGTCTCGGCCACCGTCGAGAGCGCGAGCCGGACCAGCGTCCACGGCAGGTCCGCGGGCGCGACTTCGCGCCCGAGGTACGCGAACAGGCGGTCTCGCTGTGCGTCGGTGGCCTCCGTCTCGAGCCAACCGCGGACGGGGTTGTTGTCGTGGGTGCCGGTATAGACGACGCTGTCGCGGACGACGTGGTGGGGGAGGTGGATGTTCTCGCCGGGACTGCTGTCGAAGGCGAAGAGCAGCACCCGCATGCCCGGGATGCCGAACTCCCGCACCAGTTCCCGGACGTCGGGCGTGATCAGGCCCAGGTCCTCGGCGATCACGGGCAGGCAGGGGAACCGCCGCGCGAGCGTGGCCAGCAGGTCCCGCCCGGGCGCCGGCATCCACTGCCCGGTCACCGCCGTCGTCGACCCCGCGGGGACCGCCCAGTAGGCGACGAGCCCGCGGAAGTGGTCGATCCGGAGCAGGTCGACGGTCGCGAGCGCGCGCGCCACCCGCTGGGTCCACCACGAGAATCCGTCCCGCTGCAGCGCGTCCCACCGGTACAGCGGGTGATACCAGACCTGCCCCGTGGCGCTGAACGCGTCGGGAGGGACGCCGGAGACGGCCGTGGGCCGGAGGTCGTCGTCGAGCTGGAAGTAGCCGGGGTGGCGCCAGACCTCGACGCTGTCGTGGTCGACGTAGATGGGCAGGTCCCCGATGACCTGGATCCCCCGGTCGTGGCAGTAGGCATGCAGCCGCTGCCACTGCGTTGCCATGACGAACTGGAGGAACCGGGCCCGGTCGACGCGGTCGCGCAGGCGGTCGCGTTCGCGGTCGAGGGCGGCGGGCTTGCGCCGCCGCAGGGGCTCGGGCCACCGGTGCCATGCCTGCCCGTGGCGGTCCGCGCGGATGGCGGCGAAGAGGGCGAAGTCGTCAAGCCAGCCGGCCTGCTCGCCGCAGAACCGGTCGAAGGCCGCGTGATCGCCCGCGGCGCGGAACCGGTCGAAGGCGCGGTCGAAGAGCCGGTCCTTGTCGTGAATGACGCGGTCGAAGTCGACGGCGTCGTCGGGGCCCGGCGAATCGGCGCCCTCGAGGTCGTCGGGGTCGAGCAGGCCGGCGGCGGCGAGGAGCTCGGGGCTGATCAGGAGCGGGTTGAGGGCGAACGCGGAGATGCTGTGATAGGGGTCGTTGTCCGCCCCGGGGTCGGTCGGCGTCAGCGGCAGGATCTGCCAGTACCGCTGGCCGGCCCGGGCGAGGAGGTCGGCGAACGCGAAGGCCGCGGGCCCCACGTCCCCGATCCCGAACCGCGACGGCAGCGACGTGATGTGCAGCAGCAGCCCGCTGCCTCTGGTCGTCATCGGGCGCCACCCGGCCTGGAATCGTCGCCATCCGCTACCTCCTCAATGATGGACTCGAGCACCCGGAACGCGGCGTCGACCTGTTTGGGGCGATGCCGCAGGAGATAGCCGATCTTGGTCAGGGACCGTTCGAGAAGATAGGTCTCGATCAGGAGTTGAACGTCATCCGCCTTCTCCGGGATGAACCGTGCCTGGCCCGCCGCCTCCAGGTACCCGGCCATGAATGCCCTGGAGACGTTTCGGGCCCAGTAGGTCGCCCAGGGCTCGAGCTGTGCGATCTCGTCCGGCCCGAGCGTGCTGTTCCCGAGCAATCTCGACCAGGCAGAGTAATGGAGGGACCAGATCATGCCGGCGACGTCGCGCAGTGGCGAGTACTTCAGCCGCCGTTCTCCCGGCAGCCGGGTGGGGTCGCCCTCGAAGTTGGCGATGACGAAGTCCTTGCCGGTATAGAGAACCTGTCCGAGGTGGTAGTCGCCATGAATCCGCGTCTTGACCGTCGGGATCTTCTTCTGGGTCAGCCGCTCGAGCAGGGCCACGATCGTCGGCTCCAGCGCCAGGACGGCCTGCAGCTCCGTATGGTGCGCGGGGTCGACGGCGCCGGCGTTCATCTCCAGGGACCGCATGGTCCGCCGCGTCAGTCCCCGGAACGACTGGAGGACCGAGCGCTGATACAATCGCGTGAACGGTTCGGGCGTGAAGTTCGCGTTGTCGCGTGCCGAAGCAAGGGCCCGGTGGAGCTCCGCCGTGCGCGTGCCCAGGAGTCGCATCATGTCCAGGAAGAAGAGCTCTATCAGCTCGGGCCCGTCCGTCCCCGTCTCGATTGAATCGGTGCCGAAGAGGGAGAGCTTCCTCGGAGTCCCCCGTTCCAGAAGAACGCGCTGGTAGAACGCGTCGAGGGCATGCTCGGCGAACATCCGCGCAGTCGTCTGGCTGAACGCGTTCTCCTCGAGGAGCCCGAGGGTGACGGGGCCCGAGCCCGTGGGGATGTACTCGACCGAGCCGGTGAGGACGGGGCAGTTCGAGAACGACGTGTTCTGGTTCAGGAACTGCAGGATCTCACGCTCGGGGTTCGGTTCGGGATCGATCCGCGGGTAGACCTTCAGAACACGGTTGTCGGCGAAGACGATGAGGGTGAACTGGTGGCCGACGACGAAGTGCTGTGACTGGCTCGTCGCGGCACCGGGTGCGCCGCTGGACCCGTTCGGTCTCCTGCCACCGTGAGCGACCAGCATACCGTGCGTGCCCGATACCCTCCTTCTTCCCGTCGCGAACCGGAGCAGCATGTCCCGGAACCGCGCATCGTAGATCCCCTCGTGGAGGATTCCCTTCTTCTCCCCCAGGGCCAGCCGCATGATGACGACCTCCGGGGTCTCTGCAACGGTACGCTCAGCGTCCCGCCCCGTGCTGAACATGAATGGGAGAAAGAGGAATTCGGTCAGCCCATCGGTATACGCGTTCTCCACGATGGCCACGTACATCGTTCCCGTGGGGTCCCACGTCACGGGGATCAGCTCGAGGACATCACTCCGCCGGATCGACGAGGAGATCGGCCAGGCTCCGGGACCCTGGTTCAGGTAATCGGCGAGGACCTCCTCGATCTGCCACCGCTTCGGGCATTCAGAGAGATCCTGACAGGCGTCGGGCAGCGCCCGCGACGGCAGCCTTAAGGACTCCGGGGCGTCGGCCCCTGTCTCGCCGCCGGGCAACAGGAGCCAGAAGTAGTCGTGGGGACCGAGGGTGAGGATGTACGGACCCTCGGTGACCTTCGGAAAGAGGTTCTGGCTGAACATCTCCCGCGGAACAACCCCCGCGTATGCCGGGAGGTCCATACTTACGAACTGCGAGGTCTTGGACAGGTTGAAGACCGCGAGGATGTGCTCGTCCTGGTACTGCCGGAGATAGGCGAGAACCTTGGTATTGCTGGTGGAGACGAACTGGATCGTCCCGCGGCTGAAGGCGCGGAACCGCCGGGCCACGCGGATGAGACGCTTGATCCACCAGAGGAACGATGACGTGTTGAGCTGCTGGACCTCGACGTTCACGGCCTCGTAATGATATTCCGGGTCGATGATGACCGGTAGATAGAGCCGCTGTGGGTTCGCTGCGGAGAACCCGGCGTTCTTGTCCGCGCTCCACTGCATCGGTGTCCGGACGCTGTTCCTGTCGCCGAGGTAGAAGTTGTCTCCCATCCCGATCTCGTCCCCGTAATAGATGATGACGGTACCGGGCAGCGAGAAGAGGATCGCCTTGATCAGTTCCATCTCCCGCCGATCGTTTCGCATGAGGGGTGCCAGGCGCCGGCGGATGCCGAGGTTGATCCTCTGGTGCGGGTCGCGGGCGTACACCCTGTACATGTAGTCTCGCTCCTCGTCGGTGACCATCTCCAGGGTGAGTTCGTCATGGTTCCGGAGGAAGAGCCCCCACTGGCAGTTATCGGGGATCTGCGGCGTGGAATTGAGGATATCGATGATCGGAAAGCTGTTCTCCATCCTGAGGGCCATGAAGATGCGAGGCATGAGCGGGAAGTGGAAGGCCATGTGGGCCTCATCGCCGTCGCCGAAATAGGCGACGGCGTCCTCGGGCCACTGGTTCGCCTCGGCGATCAGGAGCCGATTCCTGAATCGTTCATCAACATATGCCCTCAACTCTTTCAGGAATGCGTGGGTCTCGGCCAGATTCTCGCAGCTCGTTCCCTCCCGTTCGTACAGGTAGGGAACGGCGTCGAGCCGCAACCCGTCGACACCCATGCCGAACCAGAAGTCGACGATGTCGAGCATGGTCGCCCGAACGTCGGGGCTGTCATAGTTCAGGTCCGGCTGGTGCGAGTAGAACCGGTGCCAGTAGTACCGGCCGGCCTGCGGATCCCAGGCCCAGTTCGAGGACTCGAAGTCCTTGAAGATGATCCGGGCGTCGCGGTACCGCTCGGCCGTATCGCTCCAGACGTAATGGTCCCGCCACTTCCTGCCGGGTTTCGCCTGCCGCGACTTCTGGAACCACGGGTGCTGGTCCGAGGTGTGGTTGAGCACGAGCTCGGTGATCACTCGCAGCCCGCGCAGGTGCGCCGCTGCGAGGAAGGACCGGAAGTCCTGCAAAGTCCCGTACACGGGGTGGATGCCGTAGTAATCGGCAATATCGTACCCGTCGTCCTTGAGCGGTGACGGGTAGAACGGGAGGAGCCAGATGACCGTGACGCCGAGATCCTTGATGTAATCCAGCTTCCGGGTCAGTCCCCTGAAGTCCCCTATCCCGTCCCCGTTGCTGTCGAAGAACGCCCGGACGTGGACCTCGTAGATGACCGCGTCCTTGTACCACAGCGGGTCATCCTCGAGCTCTGGTGAATTCCTCTTTCCCTTCGCCATCGTTCGTCCCCCCTCCGGTGACCCGTTTGCGACGGCCAGCGTTCGTGCATGACGGCTGGAGCCTGACGCATCCTCTTGTACCATTGCGGCCCGAGGACTCATAAGAAGACCGGGGTACGACAGTGGCGTCGGGACGGCCGGCCCGAGGGAAAGTCCGATCGGTCGATCTGATTACGCGTGCCCGTTCGATCGCCCCATCAGTCTTCGGCTGCGTCTGCCCAGTGGGAGAGCCCCCGCAGCTGTCGGACCACCTCGAAGGGCGGAATCCCGATCCCTGATCGGCGGGCATTGCGGTAGAACCGCCAGCAGTCCCGAAGCCTCGGGCCCGCCCCGTCGCGGCGGGCCAGCAGGTAGTCGAGCGTGTCGCGCTGGCCCCGCATCCACGAGAACTGGTCAAGGACAGCTCGGGTGTATGCATCCGGATCCTCCAGGTGCGTCCCCAGGATACGTGCGCACTCCAGGGACGGGGCGATCCCCTCGGCGGTGAACGGAGTCACCGTCCCGATCGACTCCCCGACGCCCACGACGAGCCGGGTCGATCCGTCTTTCCGGCGCGTCTCGATATGAAAGGGCATCGAGCCGTGCGGAGAGGCGACGCGGACCTCGCCACGGCAGGCACAGCGCCGTGTGAACCGGAAGCGCCCGGACATGGACTGATAAAATCGGTCGAAGACGGTCTCGAGACTCGACAGAGCTATCCCTCCGACACCGATGTGGTAGTCGTCGCGCCCGATAGGAAATACCCACAGGTACCCGAGACCTGGGACGTCGTGTCCGAAGACTCCGGCCCCCAGGCAGTCGGTGCCGGTTGGTTCGACCGAAACACGGTGTTGCAGGGGAGGCAGGGTCAGCTCGGACCGGCAGGGTGGGAGGAGCGCGCGTTCGACTCCGGTCGCGTCGATGACACAATCGTACCTCCCCGCCGCTTCGGGAGCAAGGCTCTCTCGCCGGACCGTGACGTCGCGCACGAGATCGCGGAGGAGCCGGGGCTTGTCGATCGTGACGAGGGGTGCGGATGTCTCGAGATCGTCGAAGCGCATCGGGGTCATGGGCTCGAGGACATACTCCCCCAGGTCGAGCCCGATAGATTCGAGATACGTCGCGATACGCACGGGAGCGCCCCATCCGCAGGATCGGTGTCCGCACCGGGTGTCATGGGCCATCGGATCGTAGATCTCCGGGGCGAGACCCTCCTGCACGAGAAGCGCCGCGAGATAACCTCCCGCAACTCCTGCCCCCGCGATAGCGATCTTCATCGCATTTTCCCGAACACGGCGAGCCAGGTGCATGGCGTGACATCGTGCAGACGTGATGTCACGCTGATCTGCTTCGTCAGGGAGCGGGACCATGCCTCGATCTTGGTGAAGGCCATACAGAGGGCGCGAGTCCAAGGTGGTTGGATACGTGCCCCGCGGATCGCGTCGACATTCCGGTTCTGCGCTGCTCTGCTATACCCTGTAAACTCCAGAGTCATGGACCTGCGGCTGCTCGGACGAGGGACGTCCTTTTCGCACCGATCGACCTTGGAATTCATTCCTCCATTCCCTCGACGGGGATAGACGAGGTCATTGGTGACGAGTGAACCCCTGCCTCGATATCCGGGCATATGATCGAGACCTCGCTCGAGCTCGCGAAGGACGCGGACGTGACACCTCCCTTTACCTGGGGACGTGCCGGACCTCCGCGCATGCTCATGTGATCCGACCTCCATGCCCGACGATCTCTGCATCTCGTCATGCGTGGCGGACAGCGTTCTCGACCGATGGGCTACGCTGTGACGAGCCCTCTCGCGAACCGGCGAGCGTCCTTCAGGTCCTGCTCGTCCGGATGGCCCCGATTCAGACCGAGGGGGCCGAGGAGGCGGAACTCGCCCCGGCACCGAAACTCCGCTACGATCCGGCATCCTTTCGCGACGAGGATCTCGGCGAGCGCGGAGTGGTGGACGGCCGACGGCCGGGCCGCCGTCGAGAAGATGAACACGTCCCGCTCCCCGGCGGGGATCGCTGTTACCAGGGCCAGAAGATCCCGGTGGTGCCTGCTCCCGTAGATCCCCGAGCCGAACCCGACGAGGTCGTACGCGGCAACGTCGTCGGGTTGGGCCTCGCCGGCCCCCATCAGGGTGGCGCCCGTCGCTTCGGCCATCGCCCTGGCGACCCGTTCCGTGTTCATCCGGTGGTACGAAATGGAGACGATGAGTACCTTCACGAGTTCACCCTCTGTCTGGATGTGGTCACACCCTGTTCTGCGGACCGGCCCCGAGCGCAGAGCAGGCCACCCCTCTCCGCCCGATGTCCTGGTCTAGTGATAAAATTCCCCGAGCGGCCAATCCGCTGCAACGAAAGCGTTCTGGTTGAGGTAATACATCCTCTCATCGAAGCTGATCGCGCCGTCGCCGTCGATGTCATCGATCGACTCCTCCATTCCGTCCGGTATCGTGGCACCCGGGGGGAGCTCCGGTGTCGACAGGCCGGGTTTCGGTACTCCGCGGTTCGCGACCCCGGAGATAATCGCCATGCCGAGTTGCGCGTTCTTCTTCGCGTACCCGGTGGAGACCAGCTCGATCGTATCATCTTCGGTGTGGACCTCGGCGGGGATCGACTCGGCGGCTGTCATGACCGCAGGGTATCCCTCCTGCCAGAACGGGATATGATCACTGATTCCCTCCTGCTCGTTGTACGTCATGGAAAATCCGACGTCATAGAGATGGTTGTAGTATGTGGCCAGCTCGGCGAATGGTTTCGCCTTCTCGTTGTAGATGACGTCGAGGACAAGGCGGTTGTCCGGGTCGTAGCAAGCGCTGTCGTAGTTCAGGTAGAGCGGGATGTCGAGATCATGGTCCGCGGCCATTGTAGTGAAGTCGGCACTGCCTCTGAATTTGCGCTCCTCGGCATTCCAGAACGCGAAAAGAATGGTGTCGTCGAACTCACGCTGGCTCATCACGTGCGCCAATTCAAGCACGATCGCGACACCGCCCCCGTTGTCGGTGGCGCCCGGAGCACGTTCGGGATCGTCCGAGCGGCTATCGTAATGGGCACCGACGATGATCGCTCTGTCGGGCGAGGATCTGCGCCCGGGCAGCGTCGCAATGATGTTGTGGTATCTGTCGCTCTGGTAATCGACCTCCAGGCCGGGAGTTGCATCGAGCCGTTGAGAGATATATTCAGCTGCGGCACGGTTTCCCGCGGATGGGAAGCTCCGTGACGTCAGGTTCTGCAGATCCCAGATCGTCTGGTCTATCCTGTCCTCGCTCGTCTCGGCGATCATCGCCGCCACCCCCGGATCCGGGACTCCCCCCTCCGATCCGGCGTGTACCGGGGCGGCGCATGTCGCCAGGAGCGCCGCTGCCAGCAGAACGATAGTGATGAAAGAACCTCTCCGCATCGGACCCCCCTGTAGAGTGCTATCCGGTGAATGGGCCTGTTTCCACTTAAACATTACCAGGCATCCGTCCCCCTCCTACGGGGAGAGCCGGTTTATGGAAAACAAAAACAGCAATCTATTTGGTGTGCTGCCCCGAGAGTGCATCATGCGAATGACTGTCGGCCTGATCGTGCTTCTCGGCATGGCCCTGTGCATGTCCGGCTGCAGCACTGCGCCGGCCCTGCCGCAGGGCGACGAGCAATCCGCTCCGCACGGGCCGACTCAGCCTGTCGCCCCGACGACGCTCTCCCCGACTGCCCCCGCCGCGCTCACTGCGGTGACGTCCACGGCACGTGCCGATCCGACCTCATCGGCTTCGAGCGGATCGACCCCGGGAGCCTCCCGGGCCTCGGCGCAGATCTCGGGAAACGGGACGACCGTCATCCGCATCTCTACCAATGAATCCGGCGAGCATCTCTTCGAGACCGACTATGCCGGAACGGGGAACTACATCCTCTGGTTGAAAGGCGGGAAGGGGCTCTCCGACGACCTGCTCTTCAACGAGATAGGGGCCTTCCAGGGGAACAGGAGCGCGTCGCTTGCCGTGGGCGACTATCATCTCGAGGTCGTCGCCTCGGGGCTGTGGGTCGTCTCGATCTCGCCTCCTGTGCAACTGATCAATCTGTCGGAGACCCCGAACGAACCCGGGGAGAGCGAACAGAAACCCCGGGCGGCGCCTCGACCAGCGGACCCTTCCTACGATCCGTGGGCTGTTATCCGCACGGGTTCCGAGGGCATGACGGTGCCGACAACCGAGCTGCCCACGACCTCTTCCACGCCTGTTGCGAGCACGGGGCCTCCCCTCCGGACAACTGTGCCGGTTACGGGGCTCCCGGCGGAGACGGTTGCAGTGACAACGCCGACGACCTTTTCCCTGCGACGGACGTTTCACACACCCACGACGGTTAGAACACGGGTCACGCCGCCGAACTCACAGCTGGGTCCAGCCGTGTCACGGCCCACTATGACCACCACCACGAATCGCGCGGCAGTTCCGTCGGAGGCCCGGACACCCCTCCAGCAGAGGACATGGGGGCGGGGGTAAATCATCCCTCGTCCCGTCTCTCCGTTCTCCTGCTTCCTGTCCACGGCAGATCATGAGTTCTGGGACAGGCGGGATCGTAATGGTATCTCTCCGCGCACTGTAATGCCCACGGCTCGATCCAGGCGCCGGCTGTCACCACGCCTCTCGGCGGGGAGCACCACTCCATCGTACGTTCCTGCCCTCCATCGCGGCATTCGCTGACACAACCAGGCATCGAACGCGGCGATCACGGTCGAGGTGCTCATCAGGAGGGCCGCCGCTGGAAGCATCACCTCATAGCTGGAGTCGGAGAGACGTTGCAGCTCGATGGTCACGGCGATAACAGGGGATTGAACACCAGCGAGGCACCGAACTGTCACCAGACGTCGGGGACGATCGCCTCCTGGTCCATGGAACGGGTTGCCCCGGGGACCCCGGTTTCCAGCGTTCCTATGGTTTACCTTTCACGGTCAGGGCAGCATCGCCTGCGCTGGGTCGTCACCTTGGTGGTGGACATTGATGGCCTTTCCTGGATCTGAGGTCGAGGACGGCGCGGGTACTGGTGGCACGACAGGCTGTGCGTGATCTCGACCGTGCGCATCAACTCCCATCCGCTGCTGGAACCTCTTCCCAGAACGCACTCAGCGCATCCCAGCACCGCTCGCGAAGATCGGTCACGGCTCCTCCATCGACCGTACCATCGGGCCCCTCGTACAGTCCCCGGTTCAGTTCGATTGCCATCCAGGGTATCCCCCGGCGCCAGTAATGCCCCATCGGGGTGAACCCGCCCTGGAACGGGCGATTGATGGCGACATCGCCGTCCGGGAATTGAGCACGGAAGTGCTTAGCAAGGATGCGGATCCAGGTAGGAGGACAGGTCGTGAGCCTCCCTCGTCGCGCCTCTCCTGTCGGCCCGCCGTGGTTGCCAAGGCAGACGTGGGGACGGAGCTGGCCCGCATCCTTCGCAAGGGGCGGCCCGATCGGGTCCATGGTGTGGCAATCGAGGGCGAAGCGTACATCGCATTCGTCGATCAGCCGGTCGACCGCATCGTGAAACGGGAAGTAGTGGCGGAGCATCAAGCCGTGGACAACCCCTATCGGCGGCGGGCCGCCGCCGCGGTAGACGAACCGGCCATCGGAGGCACGCGTCTTGACCGCACCATCGGGGTGACGCGGCGGCAGGTGGTATGGCGGTCGGTTGACATCCACGACCATTCGCGAGATCCGGGTAGCGATCCGCGCCGCCACGCTGCCTCCGAAATCGTAGAGTGTGCCCGTTTCCGGGTCCGCGTATCGCGCGAAATCCTCGGGTTCGAGCGTGATGAGGTCCACGACCTCTGCGGGAACCTCGAGTCCGCAATGGGGTACGCTGATCAGGAACGGGACAGGTGTTCGCATAACCTCCCTCGTATCGGAAGTGCGGTAGCAAAATCCTTTGGACAGATTAGGCAACCTCCCGTGGCGGTCAGGTCCCGGAGGATGAGCTTTATTGGAGACCCTACCTCCGCAATTACCTCACCTGCCGTAGAACCTGGTGGAGATCGAGACACCGCCGGGGACAGTGACGCGGATCTCTATCGCGCGGACAGAGAGTGTTTCGGTGCACGACTGCATCGACGGGATGGGTGTGCGCGGTCCTGATCTCGTCGTGCCCACCTCTCGATAGGGTTCCTTCTCGCGTTCCTGAGTAGGGCCGGAATTGGGGTGACGCTGGCCGGTACTACGGACAGTGGGCTCTGCATGCTCGTCGAGCGGCACGGGAGCGCGCTGGTGCGAGCCGCCTCGGGACCGTTTCCGACACGGCCCTTCCTCTGGCAACCGGGGCCCCCGAACGCTTCGAACTGGTCTGCACCCGGCACGACGAATGTACCGGCGGTGGTAAGTGTGGTTGAATTCCCTTTTTCCCGTCCGAGTGGCAACCCTCCACGCATGGCGTCGATTCTCGAGTCGGTCATGCACGACCTTGAGGAGATGAGCGACCCTGCAAGGCGCGAGAGCGGGTCCAGGTTCTTCAAGGAGCCGGTGCGATCGCGGGGGGTCAGGACAACCGACACCCATACAGTCGCGCGCAGGTACTGGACCGCCGTGGCGCCGCTGGGACGATCCCGGGGACTGGCGCTCTGCGAGGAACTTTACCGGAACGGGTATCTCGAGGACGGCTTTGTCGCGGCCGATTGGGCTGCGCGGCTCGGCCCCGTCCTCGAACCCGGGGACATCCACCGCTTCGGCACATGGGTAGATCGCTACATCGAGAACTGGGCGGCCTGCGACTCCCTCTGCAATCATGCCGTCGGGGACCTCGTTACGCGGTTTCCCGAGACGGTCAATGTCCTGAAGGAGTGGACGCATTCACGGAACCGGTGGATGCGTCGGGCCGCCGCCGTCTCACTCGTGGTCCCCGCGAAACGGGGCTTCTTCCTCGACGACGCCCTCGCAATCGCTGACCTGCTGCTGGTCGACGATGAGGACCTGGTCCGGAAGGGCTACGGCTGGCTCCTCAAGGAGGCGAGCCGGAACCACCGCGACGAGGTCTTCGCGTTCGTGTTTGCACGTCGTGCCACCATGCCGCGGACAGCGTTACGGTACGCGGTCGAGCTGATGCCACCTGATCTGCGGTCCGCGGCGATGATGCGAGAATAACGAGGCGGTCGTCAGGCGAAGGCCGCGAGCGAGGCCTGGTCGAACGCATCCGCCGGCGCCGCAATCCTCGTCGGTCGGTTGGTGTCGGCGTCGTCGTAGTGGGCGCGGACGGCGCTCACGGGGAGCATCGCTCGAAAGCCGCTGGCAAACCGGCAGATGATCATCCGTCCAGATCCTGCGTGGTAGCAGAAGCCTGCCTCGACCGGGACCTCCCGGCCCTTCCTGGTGCGTAGACGGTAGAACGGGACGATCTCGTGGTCGTCGATCAGAGGGCGTACGTCATCGGCCGAGACATGGTAGGTGCCCCGTTCCGGCCCCGCTATGATATCGAGCCGGAGCGCCGCGCGCTCTCGGGTCGCGAGGCCTATCGTGACCCAGCGCGGGCTCGGGGAACGGTGTCCGGACGTCATAGGTTATCATATTATCTGTGTGCCGAGGTATGATAAATCAAGGGATAGCGGCCGTTTTTTGGGAAACGAAACGACGAGATGGCACCGTTATTGGGGGAAAAATTACAAAAAAATGGGATGGCTCAACGCATCGCCATCTCGAAACGCTGAGAGACGTAATCCCAGTTTACGACCTGCCAGAAATTATCGACGAACTTCGGACGATCGTTCTTGTAGTCAAGGTAGTACGCATGCTCCCAGACGTCGAGGACCATCACGACCGAACAGGCCGGGAAGACGTTCACATTGTGCTTCTCGATCTGCATGATGAGCGGTCGGCCAGTCATCCTGCACCGCGAGAGCGCCGCCCAGCCTGACCCCTCGGCACTCGTCGCTGCCGCCGAGAACTCCTTCTTGAACCGGTCGAACGAACCGAATTCGGCGGTGATCGCATCCCCCAGCGTGCCGGACGGGGTGCCGCCTCCGCCCTTGCCGGCCGGCGCCATGTTCTTCCAGAAGATCGAGTGAAGGGTGTGGCCGCCGATGTTGAACGAGAGTGCCTTGAGGGTCGCCTTCATGTCGAGATCCGATCCCCCCGAACGGGCCGCCTCGAGCTTCTGGAGGAGATCGTTCGCTGCCGTCACGTACGCATTGTGGTGCTTGTCGTGGTGGATCCGGAGCTGCTCCTCCGAGATCACGGGATCGAGGGCGCCGTAGTCGTAGGGCAGTGGCGGTAGGGAATAGTACTTCTGCATCTCCATTTCGAGTCACCTTCCTGGTGGGCCTCTCGGCCAGTGTATGCTTGGCAACAAGAGGTATAAATTATCCGGCGGTACACGAACGTGATCACGGCGACTATGGAACACCTGTGGGAGAAGGGATACGATGGCACGACTGCCGCAGATCGTAGCGGATCGCGGGGAGACGCGGGATCCAGACCGTCCTCCAGCGGGCGCCGCTTCGCGCTCGCGCCGCTCCTCTTCCTCCTCTGCCTCGTATGCACGGAATCGGGCATGGCGGCGGTCCAGGTCCTTCCGCTCGGGGACTCGATCACTCACGGCAGCGACGCCTACCCGTCGTATCGCGCCTGGCTCTACGGGGATCTCAGGGAACTGGGGTACGACGTCGACTTCGTCGGGTCCCTGCGCACGCCCGCGCTGCCGAGCGGCCTCGACCCCGACAACGAAGGCCACTCGGGATATACGGCCGGGCAGGTCGTGACCGGGCTCCCGGGCTGGCTCGAAGGCTACCCGATCCCGGACGTTGCGCTGGTCCACCTCGGCACGAACGACGCGATCAGGGACGTCCCCCGCGTCCAGACGATTGCCGATCTCCGCGAGGTCATCGGCAGGCTCCGAGCGCGGAACCCCTCGATGAGCATCCTCGTGGCGCAGATCATCCCGACATCGGTCGCGTCGATCAACGAGCGGATCGTGGCCCTGAACCGGGAGATCGCCGGCCTCCAGGCCCTTTCGACCTCGCGGTCGCCGGTCATCATCGTTGACCAGTACAGCGGGTATAATGGTCAGGCCGACAACCAGATGGGCGGCGTCCACCCGCTCACCTCCGGCGAGAAGAAGATGACTGCCCGGTGGAAGGGTATGCTGCTCCCGGTCCTGGACCGGATCGCTCCCCCCGAGACGATCGAGTTCGGGCCGCACGTCCTCCCTGGCCGGATCGAGGTCGAGGACTACGACACTGGCGGTTACCTGGACACCACCCCCGGGAACGCGGGCGGTGCCTACCGGCACGACGACGTCGACATCGAGTATGCGGCGTCGGAAGGATCGTACGCGGTCGGCTGGGTCCGTGAGGGGGAATGGGTCGCATACACGGCGAACGTCACGACAGGGGGGATGTTTATCCTGAACGCTCGTGTCGCCAGCCCCAACGACGGACGCACGTGCGTCCTCACGATCAATGGCACAGGTGATACCGTGATCCAGGTCCCGAACACGGGGTCGTTCAATACCTACGCGACCGTGACCCTCGGTGTCGTGCTGCCGGCGGGGCTCCAGCGTCTGACACTCCGGTTCTCCGGCGACGGCCAGAACCTGAACTGGCTCGAGTTCGCCCCGGGCTCCCCGGCGCCGACCGAGACCGTGCCCCCGCTCCCGCCGCGAGACGTCACGGACCTCCGGAACACGACTTATGCGCCGACGTCCATCACCTGGACCTGGACCGACCCGGTAGAGGCGGGCTTCGCGAACGTGACCGTCTGCCTCGACGGCGTTCCCGTGGGCGTCGTGGCACGGGGCGTGCAGAAGTTCACGGCGACGAACCTCGACCCCGCCACGGTGCACACGATCGGCACGCGAACCCGAAACACGGCAGGGGTGACGAGCCCCACCTGGGTAAATCACACGGCATCGACCGCGCCCGCGTCCACCGCGACGGGGACACCCGTGTACCTGCCCGTGCCCCCCGCCGAGGCCCCACCCGCGGATCTCGACGGCGACGGCGTATACGATGACATCAACGGCAACGGGCGGAAAGATTTCGCCGATGTCGTCCTGTACTTCAACCAGATGTCCTGGATCGCTGTGTACGAGCCGGTGGAGGGGTTCGACTGCAACGGCAACGGCTGCATCGACTTCGCTGACGTTGTGGCGCTCTTTAACTCCCTTTGAGTCGCGCCGGGCAGGGGAAGCCTGAATACTGATGACGGCGAGACTGACACGATCTCCAGGTCCTATTATGACATGCGTCCCACTGCGAAGGCGTTCCCGGCCGGTCTACCTCCTTGCCCTTGTCGTTCTGCTGGTCGCTGCAATTTCCGCCGGACCCGGGGCCGCTCAGGTCCTGCTCCTCCCGCTCGGGGACTCGATCACACACGGCGGGGCCGGTGACGGAGGGGTCGTATACCCGACCTACCGGGGCTGGCTCTACCAGGAGCTCATGGGGCTGGGCTACGACGTCGACTTCGTCGGGTCCCTCGACCAGCCCGATATCGGGGCGAGCCTCGATCCGGATAACGAGGGTCATTCCGGGTATACCACGGGGGATGTCCTCGCCGAGCTGCCCCTGTGGCTGGGAGAGTATCCCCCGCCGGGGATCGCGCTGGTCCATCTCGGCACCAACGACGTGATACGGGGTGTCCCCCCCGCGGAGACGGTGAGGAATATCGCGTCGATCATCGGCGTACTCCGAGAACGGAACCCGTCCATCACGATTCTCGTCGCGCAGATCATACCGACGTCGGTCGGCTCGACCAACGCCGAGATCGAGACCCTGAACGGCCAGATGGCCGGGCTCGCGGCCTTCTCGACCCCCCAGTCGCCGATACTCGTCGTGGACCATTACACCGGGTACGACGGGGTCGCGGATAACCAGAGGGGCGGGGTGCATCCCGGTTTAACGGGCGAATGGAAGATGACCTCCGCGTGGCAACGGGCCCTCATCCCGGTAGTGCGCGCGACCATGCCGGGTGGCGTGACCACCGTGCCGACGCCCGTGATCACGACGGCGATACCCGTAATTACCGAGCCTACCGTGGTCACCTTACCCACGGTGGTCACTGCGCCCGCGTCATCCCGATTTGGTCCCCGGGCCTACCGGATAGGCCAGGTCCCGTCCCGGCCAATCTCTACGCCCAGCGATACGGGTGCCTACGGATCACCCAGCACGCGTGCTCTCTCGCCAGGCACCGCCGACACGACCTCCGCGACGCCGCCGACAAGGCCTTTCACGCGCTGGTACCCAGCAATCCGCTGGAGTTCCGGACCCCGATAAAAAAATTAGCTCTCCTGGTCCGATGGTGGAGCAGCGTCCCCATCCCGCAGGGTTCGCATCGAGGGGAAGAGGATCACCTCCTTGATCGACTCCTGGCCGGTCAGGAGCATCACGAGCCGGTCGATCCCGATCCCCACGCCGCCCGTCGGCGGCATGCCGAGCCCGAGCGCCGTGATGAAGTCCATATCGATCATCTGGGCCTCGAGGTCGCCCTCGAGCCTCAGGCGATCCTGGGCGCGAAGCCGTTCGAGCTGGTCGCGCGGGTCGTTCAGCTCCGAGAACCCGTTCGCGAGCTCCATGCCGTTGATGAAGAGTTCGAACCGCTCGGTAAACCCCTCCTTCGTGCGGTGGCGCTTGGCGAGCGGGGAGTTCTCGACGGGGAAGTCGTGGATGAACGTGGGCTGGACGAGCCGGTCCTCGACGAAGAACTCGAAGAAGAGGATCAGGTACTCTCGCTCGTTTGTCGCCTTGGCGCAGTCGGGTATATCGTGCTCGGTCGCGACCCGTGCGAGTTCTTCGAGAGGGGTGGCGAGGACGTCGATCCCGGCGTATTCGCGAACGGCCTCCTCCATGGTCATCCGCCGCCAGGGGCTGGCGAAGGAGAGCTCGGTGCCGTGGTAGTCGAGCGTGGTCGAACCGTGGATCTTCCGCACCAGCGTCCCAATCAGGTCCTCGGTGAGATCCATCATGTCACGGTAGTCGCGGTAGGCCTCGTACGCCTCGACCATCGTGAACTCGGGGTTGTGACTCGAGTCGATGTCCTCGTTCCGAAAGTTCTTGGAGATCTCGAAGACGCGCTCGAACCCACCGACCACGAGCCGCTTCAGGTACAGCTCGGGTGCGATCCGGAGGAAGAGGGTCTGGTCGAGATAATGGTGCCTGGTCGTGAATGGACGGGCGTTCGCACCGCCGTAGATCGGCTGGAGCGTCGGCGTCTCGAACTCGAGGAAGCCACGGTCGCTGAGGTATGAGCGGATGCCGGAGACCACCCGGCTCCTCGCCCGGAACGTCTCCCGCACTCCCTCGTTCATCGCGAGATCGAGGTACCGCTGCCGGTAGCGTTTCTCCGTATCCCGCAGCCCGTGGAACTTCTCCGGCAGATCGATCAGGGACTTGCAGAGCAGGACGAGGTCGTCGACCCATACCGAGAGCTCGCCGACCCTGGTCCGGAACGGACGTCCGGAGACCCCGATGAAGTCGCCCCGGTCGACACCCCCGACAAATTTGGCGAAGGCCTCCTCGCCGATATCGTTCCTTCGTATGTAGAGCTGCACGCGGCCGGTCTCGTCGCCGAGGTCGGCGAAGACGGTCTTGCCGTGGTTCCGGATCGTATACAGCCGCCCGGCAAGGCGAATCCGATCGTCGACGGGTTCATGGTCGACGCCATCGAAGCGCTCGCGAAAGTCAGCCACGGATGTCGTCCGGTCGAATGCGTACGGATAACAAGCCACTCCGTCCGCCAGGAGGGCGTCGGCCTTCCCGCAACGTACGGAGTCGAAGGGATCGTTCCTGTTCAGTTCGGTCATGCTCTCGTCTGCCGCTTCCGTGCCCGACTACCGCGTTGCGGGCCGAAATGCCGTATACCGTTCCGTTCGAATCGTAATAATACCGCGGGGGTAGGGATTAAGACGCGTCGGCTCGATGGAGATGCTGGAGAACGAGCAACCATGACCAAAAAGCAGGAGTGCAGGGACGCATCGGCCGAGGAGTGTGGACGGATCATGGAGGAGGAACCGGACTGCAGGGTTCTCGATGTCCGGGCACCGGGAGAGTATCGTGCAGGGCACCTCAGGAGCGCGGTCAATATCGACGTGAATGCACCCGACTTCCGGTCCCGTATCGAGCAGCTCGACCGGACGTTACCATACATCGTCTACTGCAAGACAGGGGTGCGCGGAGCGAGGGCGTTGGAGATCCTCAGGCAGGCGGGCTTCTCCCGGGTGTACAACATCTCCGGAGGATACAACGGCTGGTCCGGCCGTGGCTTGCCCGTCGAGAGGTAGACGGCTCCGATAAAAAAAGGGAGAGCGCTCAGCGTCGCCGCGCCGCGACAATCGCGAGAGCGGCGATGAGCGAAACTGCCACGAGAGGCAGCGAGTCGGCCCCCGCGGCCGTCGCAGTCGTGTTCACCGGGACGGTGGTGGCGGTTAGAACCGTGCCGGTTTCGGCCGGGGCCGTAGTGATGGCCGTCCCCGTCATTGTCGGCGTCGCGTTCCCGGCCGGTGGCAGGAGCACTGCGTCGATCACGTGGATGACGCCGTTACTTCCCTGGATGTCAGCCTGGGTCACCATCGCCCCATCGACCCTGACGCGGCCAGCCTCAACCGTCACGTTGACGTTCTCCCCCTGGACCGTCCTGACCACCTGCGTGGCCGTCAGGTTGTCGGACGTGAACCTGCCCGCAGCGACGTGGTAGGTCAGAACCGATGTCAGCTCCTCCCTGTCCTGGAGCAACGCGTCCAGAGTAGCCGGGGGCAGGGCGTCGAAGGCCGCGTCGGTCGGGGCAAAGACCGTGAAGGGCCCGGCACCGGCCAGAACCTCGTCCAGACCCGCCTCTTCGATGGCTGTCACCAGCGTCGAGAGGTTCGGGTTGGCACGGGCGAGGTCCATGACCGTCTGCTCCTCCGTTCCTCCGTCGGTCGGCGTGACTCCCGGGGTCGCGGTCCCGTCTGGAGTGCCCGTCGTCGTCATGGTTGCGGTCGTCGTCGCCGTGGGGGTCGCCGTCCGGGTCACCACGCCCGTGTACTCATCACTGCCCGTTCCCGAGCCTCCCGAGGGGGGGAGCGGTACGCCGGTCGAGATTCCGGTCGGCATGGTCGTCACCATCGTCGGAACGACCGTAACGTTACCCGTGTCGGTGGGCAGCGGTCCCGTGGGGATCACGCCCGTGACCGTCGGCGTCGGCAGACCCGTGACGTTGTCTGTCGGAACGATGACCGTTGGAGCGACCGTCGTGGCGTTGGCAGTTGGCGCGATCGTGCCGGTCGTCGTCCCTGGAAGGGTCGGTACGGTTGTTATCGCCCCGCCGCCGCCCTGGCCCACGGTGAAGATCCCGGGGTTCGAGAGGGATGACTGGGTCAGCTCCGTGAACTCCGTGGCGCTGGTGCCCGCGTGTGACCGGACGCTCTCGATCCGTATGCCGACCGTCGTCTGCCCCTCGGCGACGCCACGGAAGTTGATGTCAGCAACGGGGACGCGACCGCTGGGATACTTGTTCGCCCAGTCGGCGTACTGGAGCTTGAGTTCGCCGGGACTGTTCAGGGTTGCCGAGAGGGAGTTGCCGATCTTCCAGTCCGTGCTGACATACTGGATGATGGCCGGGTCCCACCCGACATACAGGATCGCGCTGTCAGCGGGCGGGTCCCAGGTGTTGTCCATGTAGAGCGTCGCGACGCCGAACTGGTTCACCCCGACATTGACCGTTGTCTGTTCGATAGAGAACGTCCCCACTCCCGCTGCGCCCGCGAACGGTACTCCGCAGGATACGAGCAGGAGAAAGGCCAGCATCACTTTGAGTCGATGCATGCCATCAGATACAGGGTCAGGCTATATATACGTTGTCGTGTAAAAAGCAAAAGCCGTGATCGACGGGCTTCTTTTGGAAAATCACCGGATATTCCGGGATTAATCGCTGTCCTCTATCGAGAACGGATCGGGCAGGGACGCAGCAGGGTCGTCCGCCTCCTGCGCCCCGGTGTAGCGGATCGACTTCCACAGGAAGAATCCGACGAGCGCGAAGGTGATGACCGGCGAGACCCACGGCGGGATGTGCACCCCGAAGGCATCGAGCATCATGATCGTCCCGAGCACCCCTATCGAGTACATGGCCCCGTTCTTCAGGAACGGGTATCGCCTGACCTGGTCGACGTGGCGGACTGTCACCTCACGGACCACGAGCGCGCCTATCCCTGTCCCGATGATAATCAGCGGGACCGAGAGTGTGAACGCGAACGCCCCGATCACGCTGTCGATCGAGAATGTCGCGTCGATGATCTCGAGGTACAGGATCTTGGACCAGTCCGAGAGATTTCCCTCGGTGAGCCGTTTCTCGGCGGCCTCGGCGTTCATCCGGAAGCCGGATACGATGAAGAACCCGGTCGACCCGACGACTGCGCTGAATGCCATCATCGGGTCCATCCGGATCGTCAGCCAGACGATCACGAGGAGGGTGATCGAGGCCACCGCGTAGAACCAGACCCCCCTCTCGAGGATGAAGCGTTCCCCCCGGAGGCCGAAGTGCTTGGGCTCGACGAAGAGCCAGTGGAGGAAGAGGAAGATGAGGAACGTTCCACCACCGGCGAGCAGGATCGGGGCAGCCGTCTCGATCGCCTCGACCACGACGGGATCACTCGAGAAGGTCGCGGTCAGGGCCTCGATCGGTCCAAGGCCCGGCGTGGCGAGCCAGACCATCAGCCAGGGCAGGAGCCCCCGTATGAGAAAGACCGCGACGAAGAGGCCCCAGGTCAGGAACCACCGCCGGGCCCGCTGCGACATGGTCGAGAGGACCTCGGCGTTGATGATCGCGTTGTCGATGCTGACGATGGTCTCGAAGAGCACGAGGCCGGCAATGGTCAGCAGGGCGGCAGCGATCTCCATCTGTCCCAATAGGATCGCTGGCGAGCCTAATGAAATGTCCTACCGAGAGAAAACACCCTTTATCGCGGACGGCGCCCGCTCCAGGCCTATCGGAACAGAGGTTGTTCTCCGGAGCCCACTGGACGGCTATGCCGACGCAAAGCCCCGTATTTTCTGACACAGGAAGTGAGAGGGCACCGATGACACTGTCGGGAACGAGGAAAATGGGGGGATTTATGACCGTCGACGCATACCGACCAGGAGAGCGATCCCTGCAAGGGCACATATCGATAGCAGCGCGGCATCGAAGCCGGCCGCTGTCGTGGTGGGCAGTATCGGTGTCCGTGTCAGGGTCGGTGTCAGGGTGGGTGCCACAGTTCCGGCGGGCGGGACCATCACCGTGTCGATGATATGGACCACGCCGTTGCTCGCCGGGATGTCCGCCGTCACGACGTTCGCGCCATCAACCCGTATTCCGCCCTGCGCCTGCACAGTCACGGGGAGAGCCGAACCCTGTACTGTCGGGATAGAGGTCATGGAGGCGATGCGCGTCGAGAGGTAGCTCCCCGGGACGACGTGATAGGTAAGCACCTCGGTGAGAGCGGTCTTGTTTGCGAGCAGCGCGTTCAGCGTGCCGGGGGGCAACGCGTCGAACGCGGCGTTCGTCGGCGCGAAGACCGTGAATGGTCCCTCACCGCTCAGGGTTCTCTCGAGGTCGGCCTCATCGAGCGCCGTCGCCGGCGTCGAGAAGTGGGGATTGGCCTGGACGAGCTGGACGATGTTCTGGGTGCTCATCGCACTGGTCGTGGTTTGAGCTGCACCCACAAACGTCACGCCGCAGAGGGCGAACAGAAGCAGGACAGCGACCAGTCTTCTCGGGTCCATGTCCTGTAATGAAAGAGATCTTATTTACACATTTTTCTTATTATAATTGTATAATATTCACCTGTGTCCTCCAGCCGTGTCAACGTGGCAGATGGCGCGGTTGTCGTGCCGGGGGTCCGAATTTTGCCGCGCGCGACCCGCACCGCTACCCCCCTTACCGGACAGCGTGAGACATGAGCCTGACGCAACGGCTCCCCGTTCTCTCGACATCGACCGCAGTGCGGGTCGATGTCCCGAGTAACGCCGCCCCGGGTTAAGCTGTCCTGCTGATTCGGAAGCGGAGCTGAGATATGTTAATCGGAGACGGGTGCGCATCCCTACCGTAATGAGTACCCCGGTCCTCCAGGTCGCGCTCGACCTGCTCGAACTGCCCCGAGCTCTCGCCATCGCCGAGGAGGCGGTCGAAGGGGGCGCCGACTGGCTCGAGGCGGGCACTCCCCTGATCAAGAGCGAGGGGATGGCGGCCGTCCGGGCGCTCGCCGGCCGGTTCCCCGATCGCGAGATCGTCGCGGACATGAAGGTCGCGGACACGGGCACGCTCGAAGTCGAGATGGCAGCGAAGGCCGGCGCGACGGTCGTCTGCGTGCTCGCCGATGCCGACGACGCCGTGATCGAGGAGGCGGTGCGGGCGGCCCGACTCTACGGCGTCCGGATCATGGCTGACATGATCAGCGTCCCGGAGCCGGTGCCCCGGGCGAAGCGGCTCGCCGAGCTCGGCGTCGACATCGTCAACTGCCACGTCGGGATCGACCAGCAGATGATCGGTCGGTCGTCGGTCGCCCTGGTCGAGGAGCTCGCCGGGGCGGTCGCGCTGCCGCTCGCCGTCGCGGGCGGGCTCGACGCCGAGACGGCCGCTGAGGCAGCTTCCCACGGCGCCGAGGTCGTCATCGTCGGCGGTGCCATCGTCAGATCGGCCGATCCGGCGGCCGCGACGCGAAGGGTCAAGGCCGCACTCGCCGCCGGCGGGCGGCCCGCGCGAACGGCCCGTTCCCCCGACGACGAGATCCGGGATCTCTTCGCCGTAGTCTCGGCACCGAACGTGACCGATGCGATGCACCGGAAGGGCGCGATGAAGGGCATGGTCCCGCTTCTACCGGGGATACGCATGGCCGGGCCGGCCGTGACGGTCCAGACGTTCGCCGGGGACTGGGCCAAACCGGTCGAGGCCATCGACATCGCCAGACCCGGAGACGTGCTGGTGATCAACAACGACGGCGGCACGCACGTCGCACCGTGGGGGGAGCTCGCGACCCTCTCCGCAAAGAACCGTGGTCTGGCGGGCGTCGTGATCGACGGGCCCGCCCGGGATGTCGACGACATCCGGCGATTGGGCTTCCCACTCTGGTGCACAGCAACGTGTCCGAACGCGGGTGAGCCCAAGGGTTTCGGCGAGATCAACGCCGAGATCCGGTGTGGGGGGGCCGTCGTCAGGCCTGGGGACTGGATCATCGGTGACGAGAGCGGCGTGGTCGTGGTGCCGCGCGAGCGCGTCCACGAGGTTGCCCGACGCGCCGTTATGGTGCACGAGACCGAGGAGCGGATCCGCGAAGAGATCCTCCGGGGATCCACGCTCGCGGCGGTCTCCGAACTCCTCAAGTGGGAGAAACGGCGCGGTTCAGGCGAAGGCCGATGACGGAATAAGATCCTTTCCCGCCGCCGTGATCGCATCGATCGCGGCCTCGGGCCGGTCCACACGGAGTATCAGCACGGCGCCGGCGGGTCCGCTGTACGCATAACTGTACTCGATGTTGATCTTCGCCTCGCCGAGCAGGTGGGCAACCTCGTAGAGCCCGCCCGGCTCGTCACGCATCCTGACGGCGATCACGTCCGTGAACGCCACGTTGAAACCCTCCCTCGTCAACCGATCGTGCGCGCGTTCGGGGTGATCGACCAGTGCGCGAACCACGCCGAAACCGCTCGCCTCGGCGATCGAGAACGCGAAGATGTTGACGCGCTCCTCCTCGAGCGCGTGCGCGATCGCGGCCAAACGGCCGGGGCGATTCTCGGAGAAGACCGAGATCTGCCGGATGATAAATTCGTCTGCTGCCATCAGAGCACCCTCCTGTCGATAACTCGTTTCGCTTTTCCCTCGAACCGCGGCAGGGAGCCGGGCTCGACGAGCTCGACCTGGACCGCGACGTTCAGCGTGTTCCTGAGCCGGTGCGCGACACCACGCTCAATCCGCATCAGGTCCGCGATCTTGTCCGAGAAGGCCTCCTTCGAGACCTCGACACGGACCAGCATCTCGTCGAGCGTGCCCTTCCGGTCGACCACGATCTGGAAGTGCTCGCCCACCTCGGGGATCTCGAGGAGCGCGTGCTCGATCTGGCTCGGGAAGACGTTGATCCCGCGGATGATCAGCATGTCGTCGACCCGCCCCGTGATCCGCGCGATCCGCGGGTGGGCCCGGCCGCAGGCGCAGACCTCGTCCATGATCGAGGAGATGTCCCCGATGCGGTACCGGCAGATCGGCAGCGCCTCCTTCTGGAGCATGGTGACCACGAGCTCGCCACGCTCGCCTGGCGCGAGCGGCTCCCCGCTCTCGGGGTCGATCACCTCGATGAGTGCGAGGTCGCGCCAGATGTGGATCCCGTGCTGCTCGGCGCACTCGGTGAACATCGGCCCCGAGAGCTCGCTCGTGCCGTAGATGTCGTAGGCTTTGATCCCGAGCCGCTCCTGGATGTGCCGCCGCATCTGCTCGGACCAGGGCTCGGCCCCGAGGATGCCTGTCCGGAGCGCGGTGTCGCGCCCGAGGTTGATCCCCATCTTCTCCGCCACCTCGCCGATGTGGAGCAGGTATGACGGCGTGCAGGCGATCGCGGTGGCGCCCAGGTCCTGCATCAGCTCGACCTGTCGCTCCGTGTTCCCGACCGAGGTCGGCAGCACGGTGGCACCGATCCGTTCGGCCCCGTAGTGGGCCCCGAGACCGCCCGTGAAGAGGCCGTACCCGTAGCTGACCTGGATCACATCGCCGCGCCCGAGCCCGATCGAGGTGAAGGCGCGGGCGAGGGACTCGGTCCAGAGCTCGATATCCTTCTCCGTATACCCGACCACGGTCGGCTTGCCCGTCGTCCCCGAGGAGACGTGGTACCGGACCAGCTCCTCTCGCGGGACTGTGAAGAGCCCGTCGGGATAGGTGTCCCGGAGGTCGCGCTTGTACATGAACGGGAGCTTCCGGACGTCCTCCAGCGAACGGATATCGTCGGGATGGACGCCCGCCTCGCGCATGCGCGCGTGGTAGATGGGGGAGAACGCGTAGAGCCGGGCGGCGAGGGTCTTCGCGAGCCTGTACTGGAGCCGGTCGAGATCGGCCGCCGGCATCTCTTCGAACCGTGGGTTCCAGGGGGTCACAGCGTCCCCCTCCGGTCCACGACCCGCCGCGACTTCCCCTCGAACCGCGGCAGGCTTCCCGGCTCGACCAGGCGGACCCGGGTGCGGAGCTCGAGTGCGTCGCGTAACGCCCGGACGATCCTGTCCTGGAGCCGTGCGAGATCGGCGAGCTCCCCGGAGAAGAACTGCCGCTTGATCTCGACCTCGATCGTCATCTCGTCGAGGTGGTGCTCGTTCCGGTCGACGTAGACCATGAACTGGTCGCCGACCTCGGGCAGCGCCATCAGCACGTGCTCGATCTGGCTCGGGAAGACGTTGATCCCGCGGATGATCAGCATGTCGTCGACGCGGCCGGAGAAGCGGGCGATGCGCTTCATCCGGCCGCAGGGGCAGTCGTCCTCGAGGAGCATGGTGATGTCGCCCGTCCGGTACCGGACGAGCGGCATGGCCTCCTTGACCAGCGGGGTCACAACGAGCTCGCCGCGCTCGCCCGGCCCGAGGGGCTCGCCCGTGGCCGGATTGATGATCTCGACCAGGTAGTTGTCGTGCCAGATGTGCAGCCCGTCCTGCTCGGGGCACTCGAACGCGACGCCGGGGCCGTAGAGCTCGGAGAGGCCGTAACTGTCGTATGCAGTCACGCCGAGGCGGTCCTGGAGCTCCGTGCGCGTCGCGTCCGACCATGCCTCGGCCCCGAAGATCCCGGTCCGAAGCGAGGACAGATCCGATCCCATCTCCTCGGCAACCTCGGTAAGGTGCATCGCGTATGACGGCGTGCAGTGGATCGCGGTCACGCCGAAGTCGTCGATCATCTCGATCTGCCGCTTCGTGTTGCCCGTACCGGCCGGGAGCACGGTCATGCCGACCTTCTCGGCCCCGTAGTGGAACCCGAGCCCGCCCGTGAACATACCCATGTTGACCGCGTTCTGGAAGACGTCATCGGCGGTCAGGCCGATCATGGTCAGATTCCGCGCGATGAGTTCCGACCAGTTGTCTATGTCGCCGCGGGTGTACCCCACTACCGTCGGTTTTCCCGTCGTCCCCGAGGTCGTATGGATCCGGACCACCTGCGAGAGTGGCACCGCGAAGAACCCGAAGGGGTAGCCTCCGCGCAGGTCCTGCTTTCGCGTGAACGGCAGGTTCCGAAGGTCGTCAAGGGTCCTGATCTCGTCACCCCGCACGCCCTCGCGAGAGAAGAGGTCCCGGTAGAACGGGACCCGGTTCGCCCGCTCGAGCGTCTCGCGCAGGCGGCGTAGCTGGAGGGCTTCGAGCTCCGCGGGCCGCAAGGTCTCGTGCAATTCATCCCAGTACATTGGCGTGGTCGCGGGAGGGTACCTTCCTCCCGCTCTCTCCGGTGATCTCTTTGATCCGTGTTACCATTAAGCACGATCCTCTATCCGAGGTGGTGTTCGCTCGGCACGCGCTCGAGCAGCATCCCCTCGACGAGCACAGGCATCAGCCGGCGCCCCTCCTCGACTGCCAGCTTCAGCCGCCATGGGCGGTCCGCGTGGATGGTGAAGATCGGCTGACCCCGGTCGACCCGTTCCCCGGTCTTGGCATGGAGCTGGATCCCGGCACCATGGTCCTGCGGGGCGCCCGCGAGGCGCGCGAGCGAGACGAGCGAAGGGTTGTTCATGCCGACCACGTACCCGGGCCAGGGCGCGTTGACCACGTGCGTGTGCTTGCCGAGTGGTATCGAGTCGGCGGTCACGGAGGGGTCACCGCCCTGGATCTCGATGATCTGCTTGAACTTGGCGAGCGCTTTGCCCGACTTCAGGATCTCTTCGGCCATCGCGTAGCCCTCTCCCTGCAGGGCCTTGCCGGCCATCTCGAAGGCGATACCTGCTATCGAGAGCGACTTCTGGATCAGGGACTGGGGCTCGGTTGCCCCCTCGAGCACGGCGAGCGCCTCCTTCACCTCGAGGGCAGGCCCGATGGTATGGCCCACGGGCGAATCCCCGTAGGTGATCGCGCACTCGACCCGCATCTTGAGCCGCTCACCGAGATCGATGAACTCGCGAGCGAGCTTTCTTCCCTCGGCCACGTCGCGGATCTTCGTGGAGACGCCGACCGGGATATCGATCACCACCAGGTTCGCACCGACTGCGTACTTCTTGGCCATGACCGAAGCCAGCATCTGGCCGCGTGCATCGATCTTGAACGGGTACTCGACCACGATGATCTGGTCGTCTGCTGGTGCAATGTTGGTCGAGCCTCCCCAGACGATCACTCCTCCGACCTTCTCGGTCATGGTCTGGATCTCCTCGGCCGTGAACTCGACCGGGGCGATCACCTCCATGAGATCCGCCGTCCCCGCCGCACCCGTGATCGCGCGCGACGAGGTCTTCGGGATCTTGAGCCCCGATGCCGCGATGATCGGGACGATGAGGAGCGAGATCTTGTTGCCGGGCACCCCGCCAATCGAGTGCTTGTCCACGATCGGTCGGTTTGAGAACGAGAGCTGGCTCCCCGTCTCGACCATGGCGATGGTCAGATCTTCGACCTCGTCCATGTCCATGCCGTTGATGTAATTAGCGGTCACATAGGCCGAGAGCTCGGCCAGCGAGAGGTTCTCGCTGACGATGTCGTTGACGATCGTTCGAGTCTCGTCACGGGTGAGCTTGCGCTTGTTCATCTTCTTCTTGATGAGATCGAGCGAGGCGGGTTTGGGCGCCTCCCAGACCTCGACCTCATCTCCATCTCCAACCGAGAGGGAGCAGTGGATTGGCGCATACAGGCCGATGGTCCCGGATCCAACCATTGCCTCGGTCATCTCGACGTGAGCCGAGACGGTCCGCCCATTCGCATGGTTCATCACCTGGAGCCGATCGCCCTCGACCACGCCGATACCCCGGGCGTCGATCCGGTTCAGGAGAACCCCGCGGTCCGCGATGTCCAAGGTCTTCGCTGTGAGTTTCATGCACTGTCCATCCTGACGCCGCCTTCGGCATCGGCGCGTTCTCCCACGGGAGAACGTGATATGGTTTGAAGGAGATGCATAAATAGAGAGCGTTCCCGAGGGCAAGACCTTTATCCCGGCGATGGCGACGTATCTACCAATGAGGAAGCCGCTTCTCTGCATGCTCCTCCTGCTCCTGCTCGCCTGCGGAGCGGCGGCTGCCGAGACGAACCGTTACAGCTACCTCACGATGGACAGCGTCGGGATCACCCTCTCGGGTACCCAGGCCACGGTGGTGGCCGAGTACCGGATCGACCCGGGGATTCGGCCGCTCGTCGCCGTGTTCGGCCGGGGGGACCTCCATCGCAAGGTCCAGCGGGTCCTCGGGTTCGAGAACGGCCGGGTGGTCGAGCTCAGCCTCGACCGCGCCGTACTCGCAGTGGACGGAGCGTCGATGGACTACGGTGAGGGATCGTACTGGTTCCCGACGCACACGTTTGGGCTGGTCGTGCCGTCGCTCACGGTCTCGAGCCCGCAGGACACGCGCACGTTCAACCAGACCGACACCTTTCCCCGCGGGATGGGCTACTTCGGTCCGGCCTCGACCTGATCCGGGTCGATCGTTCGAAGGAGCCGGGCGGGGTTGCCCGCTATGACGCAGTATCCGTCGGGGAACGAGCGGGTGACGATCGAGCCGGCCCCGACAATGGTGTGCGGGCCGAGCCGGACGCCGGGCAGGATCACCGTGTTCATGCCGATCCAGCAGCACTCGCCGAGTTCCACGGGTTTCCCGGGGAGGTGGCGGGTGAGATCCGCCGGGTCGTGGTTGGCCGTGATGATCCCCACGTTCGAGGCGATCCAGGTACCGCGCCCGATGGTGATCGGCGCCGCGAAGTTCTGGAAGTATTTTCCCGTCATCTCGTTGAACATGTTGATGTCGTCGGGATGGAACCGCAGGTTCCTGCCCATCGAGACAACGTGGAGGGGCGAAACCGGCCAGGGGATGTTCCGGTTGAACTTCAGGATCTTCTGGAAGAGTATTCCTCGGAGGACCCACTTCCAGCCGGCGAACGAGTCGTCGAAGTAGGTCCCGACCAGGAACCGCCGATCGTAGAAGAGGCCGCCGGCGAACCGGAGACCCCTGACGAGGATCGAGAAGAGCTGTCGCTTGGTCGCGGGCGAGAGCATCATCCCCCCGGTGAGTCTGGCCGGATATGCGGCTCGATCATGGTCGTCAGAGCTTCCGGTAATGGATCCCCGGCTCCTGCTTCTTCCAGTGGGAGAAGGCCCCCTTGGCGTCGACGATCACGGGCGTGCCCTTGCTGATGCGCCGCACGTCGTCGATGGTGAGATCCTGGAAACGGTCGTGGGGCACGTTGACTATCAGGCAGTCGGCCTCGACCTCGGCGAGGTCGTTGAGCGGCCTCACGTTGAACCGGGAGATCTCCTCGGGAGTCAGAAGGGGATCGTAGCCGCAGACGTCGGCGTGGAACTCGCGGAGTTCGGCGATCATCTCGTGCGAGGGGCTCTCGCGCGTGTCGGGCACGTTCTCCTTGTAGGTGAGACCAAGGATCACGACGGTCGAGCCGCGTATCACCTTGCCCGCATCGTTCATTCCCTTGATCGCGAGCTCGGCCACATGCTTGGGCATGTAGTCGTTGATCGAGCGGCCCGCCAGGATCACCTGGGGGTGGTATCCGAGTTCCTCGGCCTTGTACACGAGGTAGTACGGGTCGACGGGGATGCAGTGGCCGCCCACGAGCCCGGGCCGGTAGTGATGGAAGTTCCACTTGGTTCCGGCTGCCTCGAGAACGGCCTGGGTGTCGAGGTCCATCCGCTGGAAGATCAGGGAGAGCTCGTTCATCAGGGCGATGTTCAGGTCGCGCTGGATGTTCTCGATCACCTTCGCGGCCTCCGCCGTCCGTATGGAGGGGGCGCGGTGGACCGTCGTGACCAGGCTGTAGAGCGAGGTGAGGAGATCGGTCGTCGCCTCGTCCATACCCGCGACGATCTTGACGATCCTCGGGAGGACATGCTCCTCGTCTCCCGGGTTGATCCGTTCGGGCGAGTAGCCGATGAAGAAGTCGCGACCGCAGACGAGGCCGGACTCGTCCTCGAGGACCGGCCGCATCAGCTCCTCGGTCACACCGGGGTAGACCGTGGACTCGAGGACCACGATCGCACCCTGCTTCAGGTTCCGGCCGATCGTGGCCGCCGCCGACACGACGGGGCAGAGATCCGGGTCCTTGGCCCGGGTCACCGGAGTCGGAACCGCGATGATGACGACGTCTGCTTCGCGGATCCTGCCGGGATCGTCGATCGTCTCGATACGATTGCCGGCGGTGGCGCGGATCCGCTCCAGCTTGGCCGGATCGATATCGAAGCCGAGCGTGCGCACGTGGGAAGAGAAGGCCTCGGCGAGCGGATACCCGACGTACCCGAGACCGACGACGCAGATCGTCAGGCCTGTTAGGTCCGTGCGAACCATTGTATCGTCTCCTTCAGGCCGTCGGTAAGTGTGTACGCGGGGGCGTAGCCGAACGCCCTGGTGGCAAGAGTGATGTCGGCGAGGGAGTCGCGGACGTCGCCAGGCCGTGATGCCTCGTGGATGGGATCGAGGCAGACTCCCACCAGATCCATGATCGTCTCGGCGAGCTCGACGAGATCGATCCGCCGCTGGCAGGCGACGTTGAAGACTCCCACCGCGTCACTCTCGGCCGCGAGGATGTTTGCACGGACCACGTCCTGGACGAAGGTGAAGTCACGGGTCTGCCGACCGTCGCCATGCATGATGGGTGGCTGACCCGCGAGAACCCGCGCGATGAAGTTCGGGATAACGGCCGCGTACTGCGATGTCGGATCCTGCCGCGGACCGAAGACATTGAAGTAGCGGAGTGCGACCGTCGGGAGCCCGTAGAGCGCGGAGAAGACCCGGCAGTAGTGTTCGCCGGCGAGCTTGGTGACCGCGTACGGCGACTTCGGGTCGGGGTTCATGGTCTCGACCTTCGGAAGAACCGGGGTATCCCCGTAGACCGATGAGGACGAGGCGAAGAGGACCTTCTTCACCCCGGCATCGCGTGCCGCGATCAGGACGTTCAGGGTCCCGTCAACGTTCACCTGGTTGGTCTGTGCCGGGTTCTCGACCGACCGCTGGACCGAGGGGAGGGCGGCTTCGTGAAAGACATAGCGGGCGCCCCGGAAGGTCTGCGCCAGGAGTTCTGGATCGAGGATCGACCCGCGCTCAAACTTGACGTCCAGGCCAGAGAGATTGGACTCCCGGCCGGTGGCAAGGTCATCCAGGACCGTCACCTCGTACCGGTTCGAGAGCTCCTCGGCCAGATTGGAGCCGATAAACCCTGCTCCGCCGGTAACCACGACCTTCATTCCCAAACAGGTCGTCACAGGGAATCTAAAAGGTATCGAGATGGAGCCGTTCAGCGCTCGAGGGTCCGGATGTGATCCCGGGCGCTGGCGGCGACCCCCTCACGTCCCTGGAGCGCGGCGACATCGGCGATCGCCTCGAGGACATGGACCGAGTCCTCGAGGAAGGAGAGGATGTCCGCAGGGAAGAGGTCGATGCCGTAGATGTCGGCGAGGTGGCCGCTGATCTGCCGGTGGTCCAGCCCGGCTTCACGCAGCTCGAGGATGAGCGCGGCAAACCGCCTCTCGGGGCATCCACATTGCGGGGACTTCTTGCAGCCACACCGGAGAAAGTCGGCGATGAACTCCAGGATCTGCGTCCGTGTGGTCGGATCGAGACGGTCGAAGTCGAGGCGGGACGACAGTGTCTCGAGAACGAGGCCATGGAAGGCCTTCTCGGGCAGGCGGAAGCCGGCCACCCGCTCGAGACGGCGCGCGGAACGGAAGCGGGCCTTCTCCGCTATCACGACGCCTCGCCGGGCTCCTCGTCGAAGTTCTTGAGCGACTTCATTGCCTCGCCCATGGTCTCGATCTGGACGAGCCAGTCGTCGAAGAGGGTCGGATCCTCGATGTCATCCTTGACGTACCGGGCGCAGCACGCGGCCCCGCCGATCACGGCAGCACCGATCTCGGCGGCGACCTCGAGGGTCTCGTCCGAGCCCTGTTCGGCGAGGGCCCGTCCTCGCTTGACCAGTGCCTTGACGTCCTTGTCGTAGTCCCCGGCGATGAACCGGCGACAGGCGGCGAAGAGGACCAGCACCGACTCCTGTACCGGGCCGACCAGTTCGACCAGCGGGCCGTCGGGAATCTCGGAGAGGACGATCGCCTCGACGTTGTTGATCTTTTCGAGGGCCTCGTCCGCCTGGAACCGTCCGTTCTGCCAGAGCTTGACGATCTTCAGAACCGAGAGAGTGATATCCTCGGAGAACGCGTAGAGCATCGTGATCCCTTCGGGGAGATCGTCGCCACCGTCACCCTCGAAGTCGGCCTCTGCAAGCGTCCGGAGCCAGTTGTTCCAGCGCTCCTCGTTGTAAAATATGTAGAAGAGCTTGAGGGGGGGCTCCTCCGCTGCCTTCCTGCCGGCCTTCCGCGCCATTCACTTACGTGTACCCACTGTCCGGGTATAGTTCTTTTCCTTTAAAAAGGAGGCCGAATCGGCGGTAGATGGCGATGAAACGGAACAATCGCGTCCGGGCCGTTCCTGGTCGGATGCCCGGGTCTACCGCCGCCGACCCTTCTTCGTCGCCGGGCGTTCGACCGTCTCGGTGGTCTCGGGGTCGAGCTTTCGGACGGACACCGCGTTGACCACGGGTTCGCCCATGGCGACGTACCGCTTGATCACCTGGCCGAGCACCTCCACGCGATCGCCCTTCCTGATCCTCTCCGCCGGGGCCGTGAACATCTTGACCGAGATCTCGCCCGTCCTGTCGCCGACCAGGTACGACGGCCGGTTCAGGAACTCGAAATGGGTCTCCTCGACGATCCCCGTGAGCCGGACCGGCTCCTGGAGAAGCGAGGGGTTGATCTGATTGACCCGCACGGTCCGTGCGTCCCGTTCGTATATGGGGATGAGGGCGGCGTATTCGTGCTGGCTCATGTAGTTGAGCACCAGCGGGATGATCAGGATGAAGACGAGCACTGGAATTCCCCAGACGAGCAGGGAGCGATCCCCAGTGACGTAGAACGTGTACAGGAGAATAAAAGTGAGGATGAGGAAGACCGCGATCGAGAGGATCGAGGGCCTCACCCTGATATTGCCAATCTTCATTTGGTAGCGCTGGTTACTTGAGCGCCTGGATCTCCTTGCGGAATGCGATCCAGTAGAGCAGGCCAACGAAGATCATACCGCCCACGATGTTGCCCAGCGTGACGACGATGATATTGTTGGTCCACATGGTAACCCAGTTGAGCACGTCCAGGTTCAGTCCCACCTTCTGGGCTTCCGTCAGGTAGGGCATGGTCAGGATGCCTGCGGGGATGAACATCATGTTCGCGATCGAGTGCTCCAGGCCGGACGAGACGAAGGCCATGATCGGGAACCAGATCCCGAAGAACTTGCCGATCAGGTCGTCGGCGCAGATACCGAGCAGCACGGCCAGGTTGACGAGCCAGTTACAGCCGATGCCCTTGAGGAATGCGGACCAGAGCCCGGCGGTGCCGAAGTAACTCACCTTTGCAATGGCGATCTGTACCGCCCTGACGCCGAAACCACTCGCCGTGATCGCACCGGTTGCGCTGACCGAGGTGTACGGGCCGTAAGCCATGATGTATGCCCAGGTGATCGAGCCGATCAGGTTCCCGATATAGACCCAGAGCCAGAGGTTCAGGACGCTTGCCCACGAGACCTTGTGGATGAAGGCTGCGACCGGCGCGAGCATCGCGTCGCCGGTGAAGAGTTCAGCACCCGTCAGGATGGTGATGATAAGTCCGACAGGGAACACGGCACCAAGGATGAGCTGCTGGATACCCGGCGCTGCAAATCCGGCGTTGACAAACCCTGCCGCGGTAGCGGCGGCGCCTGCCTGGATGCCTGTGCTGCAGACGGTCGCGAGTCCCGCGCCCATCGCGATGAATGCCCCGGAGAAGAACCCGCGGAGCACCATGTTCCACGAAGGCAGACCGGTCTTATACTTGCCGGCGTCGCCTGCCTTCGCAACGATTGCTACTGGTGGATGAAATGCCATCGATCGATACACCTCTCTGAATCATGCGCCTATACCAGCAACTTATTAAACGGTCGCGGATAGGTCAATGTAAAAATCCTTTGTGGTCTTATAAAAAATTTGCCATTTGTTTTCCAAAAAAACCGAGAATCTGGCTCTTCTTCATGAAAGTGGATCCTCGTATGGTAACTGGATAGTATTGATTAATTCTAAGAATAAATACGTATTATCGAGAATAGCGCGACCATCGACGAAGAACCGGTACATAATTTTTTCTCTGCACTGCACAATCACGGAACGGCGCGCGATTATCCGGCGAAAATTCAGGCTCGTACTGATGTGATGCGGCATCTGCCGAATCCGTCTTCGTCTGATGCACCGACACGGGCTCTCCGCGCAGCTCCCGCTGCTCCAACTCTCGGGTGCCGAATGGGGCCCGATCCGGGAGCTGTTTCGCCCCCTATCGTGGATGGTTTGGAAAGTTTTAACATCGCATGTCAGGAACCTGTACAGACGCATAATCAGCGGCAGATCTTCGATTCGGAGGCAATTAATTGGCGAAAATGGGTGAAGAGAGCGCGATCGTCCGGGAGTTTCGTGAGAAGGATGCGTGGGGGCTCTGCACCTGCATCGATCTCAAGGGATGCGACCCCGTGGCGATCCGCGATGCCGAGCGGATTCGGCAATACGTGATCGAGGTCTGCGATCTGATCAGGATGAAACGGTTCGGCGAACCGCAGATCGTCCACTTTGGTCCGAATGACCGAGTCGCCGGATATTCCATGACGCAGCTGATCGAGACATCGCTCATCTCGGGACATTTTGCGAACGAGGCGAACGCGGCCTACATCGATATCTTCAGTTGCAAGGAGTATGAACCCGAGGTGGCGGCGGAGTTCACCCGGAGGTTCTTCGGCGCATCCACGGTCACACACCAGATCGTGCTGCGTCAGTAAGACGTCTCTCTTTTCGGCCCGGATCCGCCCGGGGTATCACGTCGTCCCGTGCCAGGGAGCCGGTAGGAAACGGTTCCTGTACGACAGGGATCGGTTTTTCAGGAAAAAAGCGATTAGACCCCGCCAGGGGTAGCGTTCGTCGGCGTGCTGGTTGAGTCCGTCGATATCGGGCTCGGTACGATGGTCGTCGTATTCGCGGTATCCATCGTCAGAGTCGATGTCGACGGCACATCAGCAGCCGTTGTCGCTGGGGTCGGGTTCACAGTGGTCGGGGTCGGGATGACATCCGGCGGGAGGATCACCCTATCGATGACGTGGATCACGCCATTCGATGCGAGTACGTCGGTCCGGTTCACCGGCGATCCACCGATCTCCAGGGTGCCGTCGGCATTCGCCGTGACGACGATCGGCTCGCCGTTCACCATATCGACCTCGGGCTCGGCGACGAGATCAGCAGCCATGAGCTGCCCGTCGGCCACGTGGCCCCGGATGACAGACCCGAGAAGGGCAGGGTCCGAGAGGAGCGCCTCGAGAGTGCCTGGAGGCATGGACTGGAAGGCCTCATCCGTCGGGGCGAAGATGGTGTAGGGGCCCACGCCGTCGAGGGTGTTCAGCAGCCCGGCCTCCTGTACGGACCTGACGAACGTCGACAGGTTCCGGTCGGTCGCGACGACCTGCATGAGCCTGTCCCGTGGTACCTCCGTCGTCGGGGTTGTGTTGGCGATCACCGTCGGGATCGCGGTGGGTGTCGGTGTTGCGCTTACCGTGGGAGCGGTGCTGACCGTTCCGGTCGTCGCCGGTGGGCTGGTGGTACCCATCCCCGTTGCTCCGGTGGGTATCGGGGACGGAGTGGCTGGTAGTGGCGTATCTGCCGCAACGACTGTCGTCTCATCGGCAGGGATCGCCGGGAACGGGGCCGGTGGCGTCGTCTCGGTCGCGCCTGCCACCACTGTCGGAGTCGGCGTCTCCGTCGACGAGTTCGGTGTCGCAGCAACCGTGGTCTCCAGGGCGGTCTCCGATGGAATCGGAGTGAGCGAGGTCGTAGCCTCCGCGGTCGTCCCGGAAGCCGTTGTCACGGTCTCCGATGGAGTCGTGGTGTTCACCCCGACGATCTCTGCTGGAGTCGCAGTGACCGCGATCTCAGTCGGCGATGCTGTGGGCGTGGTTGTCGTTGTAGTATTGTTCGCGGGTGTCGGCGTTGCCGGGTCCGTCAGGCCCGCCGTCGTCACGGGAACGATGGTTGTGTTCGTCCCCGGCGTCGTGGCGTTCGGCGTCATCGGGACCGTTGCCGTTGCCACCGGCACGATCATCGGCGCCGTCATGTTCGTGTCCGGTTCCACATCGAGGCCCCGGGATGCTGTCGGTGTACCGACCGCTGCGAACGACATGAAGTCGATATTCTGGTACCCTCCGAAGACGAGGCGGATCACGTGCGGGCCGCCGGTCAGGCGGAACCGCTTGGTCACGCTCGTGTACGAGTCGTAGCTTCCCGTGTTCGGGACCGTGAAGGTCGTCGCCGTCACCCCGTCGACCTGCAGCCGCATCTGCGTGTTGTCGCTCGGGCTTGAGACCCTGAAGACGACATCGTAGTCGCCGGTCCACCGGACGTTCACCGTATACTTCAACCACTCGCCAGGCCGGATCCAGCAGACGACCGGGTTACCGTCGTCGTTCAGCTCGATGTCGACGTCCTCGTTGCGGTAGATACCTCCGAAGTTCGAGGCGGTGGTGTCGTAGTACCCCACGCCCTCGCCACCAGTATTGAAGTCCTCTGCCTGGATGACTCCCGGCACGATACCGGTACCGTAGATCACCGGCAGCGGCGCGGGGAGCGGAGCCCCGGGGAGCACGGCCGTCGCAGTCGTGGTCGGGGTCGTGCTGGTGATCGTCGGCTGAACGTTCCCCATACTGGTCTGGAACTTGATCCAGTTCACGTTCGTGTAGCCGTTGAAGTAGAGCCGAACGACGTGGGAGCCGGCGGGGAGCGAGACCTGCTGCACGACCGTGGTATAGGTCAGGTAGCTGCCCGTGTTGGGGACCATGACCGTGCAGACGTCGTTGTTGTCGACCTGCATCTTGAACGACGCGTCCGACTGCTGGCTCGAGACGCGGAACGAGACATCGTAGACTCCAGCCTGCGCCACGTTCACCGAGTACTTGAGCCATTCGCCCGGCCGGACCCATCCGACGACATGGCTCCCCTCCCTGGTCGCCATCTCGATGTCAACGCCGTCGCTCCGGTAGGCTCCGCCCTCGTTCTCTGCCGTCGTGTCGTGATAGGCCACGCCCTCGCCACCGGTGTTGTAATTCTCGGCCTCTATGAGGCCCGGGATGGCGGCCCCTGTGCCCGGGTTGACGGTCGCAGTCGACGTGACACTCGGTTTCGATGTCGTCGAGGTGGGTGCCGTGCCATCGCCGACCGCGAACCAGTCGATGTTCTGGCTGGAGCCCGTGAAGCTGAGCCGGATCACGTGAGTTCCCTTCGAAAGTGCGAGCGTCGCCGGGACCTCCTGGTAGGCGGAGGAACTGCCCGTGTTCGGCACGTTGACGGTGCAGCCCGGCGCGCCGTCGACGGTCACCGTGATCTTGCGACCGTCGGCCCAGGAGGCGACGCGGAAGGTCGCGGTGTAGGTTCCTGCCGTGGCGACGTCGACCGTGTACTCGAGCCACTCGCCGTCGGTGATCCAGCCGATGTCGGAGATGCCGTTGATGGTCACCGCGTCGACGTACTCGTTCGGCCGGTAGGCGCCATATCCGGGCGTGTTCAGGGGCTTGTTCTCGGTGGTGCTGTCCCAGTACGCCACGTTCTGGCCGCCGTTGTCGAAGTCCTCGGCCTGCACCGTGCCCGGCAGCGTGTGCGGGCCATTGAACGGTGTCTGGCCAGGTTGCTGTGTCGGCGTACCTGACGTCGGCGGCTGCGTACCGGGGGAGGGTGTCTTCGACGTGGTAATTGGCAGCGTCGTCGGTGGCGTCTCGGGGTCGCCGTTGATGGTGATGATGTTGTTCTTCGCGTTGTAATATCGGATCAGCGTGTCGGGATTGGCACCGGTCAACAGGATCTCGATTTTGCAGCCGGTCACTGGCCAGGGATCGTTCGGATGGTCCTCTCGCAGTCCGAGGCTGACGGCACCGCTGGTCTTCTTGGGGTTGACGATCCTGAAATCGTCGAAGACTGCACCGGAGGTGCCCCAGGCGTACAGAGCATACGTCCGGGAGTTCATGGCAACGCAGTTGTTGAACTTCAGGTTCGTCCCGGTCCGTACCTGGAACGATTTGTCCGAGCCTTCGTCGGTACAGGAGTTCAGTATGACGTCTTTCGCGCCCTGCCAGACCCAGAATCCATTGTTCTTGTTGTTCTTCGACTGGCAATTATTGAGGGTGACGCCGCAGGAGAGGTAGTACCCCGTCATGTAAAACCTGGTGGGCTCGGTATTTCGCCAGCCGTTGTTGACGGCCTTGCAGTTGGTTACGCGGCTGTTGACCTGGACGGGAATGGCTGTGTTCGGGTCGTTACCGTTGTAAAAGTTCGGCTCGAAATAGAACCCGGACTCCCAGTTGTCCTCGGCATAGCAGTTGTTGACGGTGAGGTCGTACAGGTCTGCCCCTTCGTGGAAGTCGAATCCGACTGCCCAGATCTTGCCCGAGCCCTCGTTACCGCAGCGGATGGCCTCGCAACTCTCGAAACGGATATTCCTGTTGACCCGCGGCGACTTCTGGCCGTTGAGATTGAACCCGGTCGACCCGACGTCTATCGCCTTGCACCGGACGAACTCGATGTTCTCGCAGACGCGCCCGTCGGCCCAGACGAAAAACATCCCGTTGACGGTTGGAGCGGTCCTCTTCGAGTCCTGGATCGTGACATCGTGCACCTTAACATTCGAGGTCGTGATCATCAGCCAGCCGCGCTGCGTGATCTTAAAATCGCTCACGGTGACGGAGGGCTGTGCGATATCCACCCGCGCTGCATAGTCGCCCGCCATCGAGAGGACGGTCTTGTCCGCCCCCTGTCCCCGGAAGACGTTGCCTCCCTTGACGTAGACCGTGCCCGACGTGCGGAAGGTGCCTTCCGTCATGATGACCTCTCCCCCGCGCGCAAGCGCCTGGTTCAGCTCGACCTGATCGCTACTGCCATCGCAGATATATTGAGCGGTGGCTTTCGAGGAAGCACTTGCGTCGCTTGCCGCTACAATCGTCGCAGCGATGGCGGATTGTGCGCACAGAGCACAGCCAAATATGATGACCACGAGTATTTTTGACCGAACGTTCATCAACTACCCTCAATTATTCATTACAAGAACGTTTGATTATATATACGTTACCTTTTACGGTAGACAAAAAATCAAGCCCCGTTTAGCAGATAGGGGCAAATAATTGGCCAGTATGGGAATTCACGTTGATAGTGTGCAGGAATGTCAAGCGATTACTTTAAATAGATCGATGGACGAGGTCAGGAAAAAGCCTTGAGAAATTCGATAATTCTCTTGAAGCAGCCATTTCTGAAGCCAAAAACGCAATTCTGCTCGTGGGATTAGAGAGATTATGAACCAAGAAGAGAAGACAGAGAACGTGACCGAACGAGTGTGAAATACCTGCTGCTACGACGATGAAGTGTCATTGAAAAAAATCTTGTCCTGAAGCGCCCCTTGTGACGAAGAGCTTATATGGAATGCTGCCGAGAAACCTGTTAACGATAATTTCGGCGGTTTCATGATAACACTTGCTCCAAGTGAAGTCAGGGAGCGCTTCGGCTCTCTCTTCTCCCAGCGATATCTGGTGATGGCCGACCCTTCCTCGGGGGTCGTCGAGATCCTCGAGACGTGCAAGGCTCGGGGCCCGGTTGAATGGGACGCCATGAACCGGAGACGCGCCGGTGGGGCGATCGAGTCCTGCGACGTGGACGGTACTACCCTCCGCATCAGGGCACGCATAGGACGGTTCCCCGTCCGGTTCGGCCCAGCTGAGTCCGAGCGCGGAGGCCAGGCGCTCGAGGCAGTGGAGATCCAGGGAGACGAGGTTATCACGACATGGACCGGTATCGCCGGAGCCGGCGTGGGCATCGCCGCATGCCTGCCGCAGGCTCCTGGCGTGTCCCGTGCCGAGTATCCCGAGGAGGCCGACTTGGCAGTGGGTGGCGCACGCGCCAATCGCGTCCGCATCGTATCGCCAGTCTACCAGAAGGTCGTGTTCGGGATCGACGACACGGATACCGAGGCCGGCGGGGCAACGTGGGTACTTGCCCTGCAATGCGCCGCTGCCTGTCCCGTCGAGGACGTCCATCTCCTTGGCATGCGGCTCGTCCAGCTGAACCCGGAGGTTCCGAACAAGACCACGAACTGCGTTGGCTCCGCCCTCGTTTACGCGGTGAAGACGGGGAGATTGGACCAGCTCGAGACGTATGTCGCCGAATATGTCCAGGAGCACTCGTCCTCGCCGCATGCCGGCATCGCGGTGCGCACGGGTATCGTCCATCCCGACGGGGCGGACGCGATGCGCGGGGTCAAGACCGAGATCCTGACCTTGGAAGAGGCCGAAACGCTGGCCGGTGAACTGAGCGTCCGGTTCATCGATCAGAACAGGAGCAAGGGCAGGATCGGCGCGCTCGGCGCACTGCTCTGGGCCGACGAGGGGCCGGAGGCAGCGGGGCTGCATGGAGAGAATCTCTGATCCGTACATCGTTCCGTATCGTCGACTCGCCGCCGTTGCGGGACGTTCGCCCGACGAGATCGAGCTCGTCGAGTTCTACGACTGCCTCGGCGGAGCGATGTGGTCCCGCCACCACTACCGCCAGAGCCCGCTCGTCCGCGATGCCCGCTGCGTCGGGCCGTCAATCCGGTATCTCCTCACGGAGGGGACGGTCGATCTTCCCCTTGAGGGCTCTCGATTTCCAGCCGGCATCGCCGGAGTCGAGCGGTGCGGCGACCAGCTCGCGATCACGTACGTCGGGATCGGTGGCGGCGGCGTCGGGGCGGCGGGCTCGCGGAGTCAGGCTGGGGGTCTCTCGCGGGCCCGGGCCGATCCATGCGGCGGTGGAAAGTGGGCCAGTTCGACGGTCTGGGTTCCTCTCCTGCAGAGAGTGCTGATCGGTATCGACGACACGGACACGCCCGAGGCGGGGGCCACCTGGACCCTCGCCCATACCATCGCCCGAGCCGTGGAGAGCGAGGAGGATGTCTACCTCTCGCACACGATCGTCCAGCTCTTCCCCGTCCGGTTTCGGACCAAGAACTGCGTGGCCATCGTCGTGGAGTTCGCGTCCCGCGACCCCGCTGGCCTCACGGCCCGGTTCCAGTCGCTCCTCGAGAAGTATACGCTGTCGGGCGAGACCGGCATGGCCGTCTTCGTGGGGTTCGATCCATCTCCTCTGAGGCCGTTCGCGGAAAGGGTCAAGCGCGGCGAGATCGACCCCTGCGAACTCCAGCGCATCGATGAGCCCGGCCTTCAGATCACCATGGCCGGGCGCGGGGCCGTGGGGGCCGTCGCCGCTATCCCGTTTTACACCGATTTCGAGGAGGCACTCGCGCTATGGGATGGTCCGACGTGAAGGCGTCGGTGCTCGCCGGGGGCGGGTGCCGGATCGAGGGGGCGCTTCCTCCACGGGCGGTGGCACGGTCGACGGCCGGGCCTGGCGCCGGTGGCGCCGGTGCCATCTTCTTCTCGAGCGACGGCCGGAGAATACGGATACCGTTGGGGACCGACGGGCCGGCCATACTGACCGTGGCACCGGACGGGAGCGCCACGCTCCGCTGTGGCGCCGGGACGATGGAGGGACGGATCGAGCCCGTGGGCCTCCACTGCCCGCGGCAGGCCTTCGTGACGGTCTCCGAGTCCTGTGTCCACGACTGTGCCTACTGCCCGGTTCCCGCGTGCCAGGGTCCGCGCAAGTCGATCGAGGAGGTTGTCGCCCTCGTCGAGGAGGTGGCCGGCTCGGTGGACGCGATCGCGCTGACGAGCGGTGTCGCGGATTCGATCGAGGAGGAGGTGGAGTATGTCTGCAGGGTCGTCGCGGCGCTCCGTCGCTTCGATCTCCCGATCGGGGTATCGATCTTGCCGACCCCTGACACGCCGGCGCGGCTCCATGCGCTCGGCGTCTCGGAGGTCAAGTTCAACCTCGAGGCCGCCACGCCCGATCTCTTCGCCAGGTATTGCCCTGGCCTCTCGTACGAGACGATCTGGAACGCGCTCGCCAGCTCGATCCCCCTCTTCGGGAAGGGGCATGTCTTCTCGAACGTGATCCTCGGGCTTGGCGAGAGCGACGAAGAGCTCGATGACTGCGTCGAGCGGCTCGTCTCCCTCGGCGTCGTCCCCATCCTCCGGCCGCTCAACCCGGTCGCCGGCTGCAGTGCCCTGTCGCGGCCCGACGCTGATCGCCTCCTCCGCGCCTCGGAACACCTCTCGAACGCACTCGTCACCTCGAGGCTCGACCCGTCCGTCGCCCTGAGCATGTGCGGCGCCTGCACGGGGTGCGACGTCACCGCGTGGAGGGACCTGTGAACGCCGAATCCGCCGTCGTGGCGGCTCTCCGGGAGGCGGCGCCGCACTGGTACGGCGTACCGGGTTATCCCGTGAACGGGATCGTCTCGGGACTCGGGGCGGAGCTGCCGGTGAACGAGAAGGTCGGACTCGAACACTGCCTTGGACACTCGCTCTCGGGGCGGCGATCGGGACTCGTCTGTAAGCACGTCGGCCTCAATGCCTGCGCGGACCCCCTCGTGCAGGCGACGCTCCGGGGGATCTCCGCCGGAGTCGTGATCGTGGCCGGCGATGATGTGACCGCGCGCTGGTCGGAGACCGCCCAGGACTCGCGGTACTACGGGGAGCTCGCCGAGGTGCCGGTCCTCGAGCCGGATGGCCCGTCCGTCGCCGACGCGGTCGAGGAGGCTTTCCAGGTCTCCGAGTCGGCCTCGCGTATCGCCATACTGCGGATCACGCCGGCGCTCCTTGAGTCGGACGCGGCTCCACCCCCCCGTCCCGCCCGGCTCCGCCCGTCCCCGTGCCGGGTCGAAGACCTGACCATGCGGGGGCGTGCCGCCCGCGCGCGCCGGGGTACCATCGACCTCTTCCGTTGGGCCGCATCCTCGCGGCTGAACCACCCCGGGAGGGGCGTCGTCGGCGTCGGGCCGGCCGACGGGGATGCCCGCGTGGTAACCGTCTATCCCCCGCCTCCCGGGATCGGGGACGGGGCAACCGTCCGCGAGTTCGGCCGGCCCTTCGTCCGGGAGCACCGGGGACTCCGTCCCCCGGCGGACCCGGGAGAGCCCGAGACCTACGCTCGTCGGGGCCGGCGGAGCGCGCCCTGCGCCGGGTGTCCGTTCGGCCCCCTGTTTGCCGTGCTCCGCGACAGGAACCTCGTCCCCGTCTGCGACACCGGGTGTGCCATGATGGCGCTCTCGCCACCCACCTCGCATGGGGTGGCGGGGTACGGCCTCGGCTCGTCGATAGGGGTCGCCGCGACAAGCACGGGGGTCGCGCTGATCGGCGACTATGCCCTTCTCCACTCGGGGATCAACGCCCTGATCGACGCCCACGCCCGCGGCACGCCCCTGCTCTGCGTCGTGCTCGAGAACCGGTGTCTCGCCATGACCGGCCGTCAATCCTGTCCCGGGATCGCTCCCTACCTCGGTTGGGCGGACCCCATCGTGCTCGACGCGACGGATCAAGAGGGGGTGGCCCGAGCGATCGTCCCTGCCGACCGAACGACGACCATCATCGTGCGGGGCGAGTGCCCCGCGGGAGCCCGTTATGAAACCATGGAATGTTGAGATCTGCGACGTGACGCTCCGGGACGGCGAGCAGACGCCTGGCGTCTCGTTCACGTGCGAGGAGAAGGCCGAGATCGCGGCCCTCCTCGATCGTATCGGCATCGAGGTGATCGAGGCCGGCTTTCCCGCCGTCTCGGCCTACGAGAAGCGGTGCGTGAGGGCCGTCGCCGACCTCGGCACGAAGGCTCGTGTGTGCGCGCTCGCCCGGGCGACGGCGGGAGATATCGAGGCGGCGGTCAACGCGGACGTGGACATGGTCTCGATCTTCATCGCGACCTCCGACCTCCACGTGCGGATCAAGTATCGCCGGTCGCGCGACGAGGTCCTCGCTGATGCGCTCGATATGATCGACCTCGCTCGCGACCACGGTCTCACAGTCCGATTCGCGGCCGAGGACGCCTCCCGGACCGATCCGGAGTTCCTCGCGCGGATGTACAGGGAAGGCGGCGCCCGCGGCGCGTCCCTCGTCTCGTTCGCGGACACGGTCGGCTGCCTCACGCCACTGGAGATGTACCGGGTCATGGGCCGGCTCGTGGCCGCGAGCCCGGTCCCGCTCTGCGCCCATTGCCACAACGATATGGGCCTCGCGACCGCGAACACGCTGGCCGCGGCAGAGGCCGGCGCGTTCCAGCTCCATACGACCGCGAACGGGATCGGCGAGCGGGCCGGCAATGCCCGGCTCGAGGAGGTACTGGTCGCGCTCCGGCTCAAGGGCGGCGTCGACCGCTACGATCTGACCCTGCTTCCCGAGCTCTCCGCGCTCGTGGCGCGGTACTCGGGAATTGCTGTCGCCAAGACGCACCCCGTGGTCGGGGAGCACGCCTTCGCCCACGAGAGCGGGATCCACATCGCGGCCATGCTCAAGGATCCGGACACCTACGAGTACGTCCACCCCGCGATGGTCGGAGCCGAGCGTCATTTCCTGCTCGGAAAGCACACGGGCCGCAAGGCCCTTGAGCACGTCGTCGGCTCACTCGGGTTCTCTCTCGATGCAGTCCAGATCGCACGCGTCCTTGAACTCGTCAAGGAGCGTGGCGAGCAGAAGTGCAGCGTGACCCCGTCGGTCCTCGTGGCCCTGATCCGCCAGGTGTCTGGAGCCATGGCCTGATGGCGACCCTCGCCGAGCGGATCCTCGGTGCGCCTGCGGGCACCTGCGTCGATCGGGCTATCGACCGTGCCTACGCCATGGACGGCACGGGTGTGCTCGCGCTCCACACCTTTCGTCAGATCGGCCGGCCCCTCGCAAAGCCCGGCCGCCTCCGGCTGATCTTCGACCACATCGTCCCGGCGAACAACTCCGAGACGGCAGGTCTCCAGGCCGAGCTCCGGCGATTTGCGGACGAGAACTGTATCGCGCTTCGTGACATCGGCGAGGGGATCTGTCACCAGCTGATGAGCGAGGGCGACGTCCTGCCGGGGGAGATCGTGATCGGCGCGGACTCGCACACTTGCACGCTCGGCGCGTTCGGCGCCTTCGCGACGGGTGTCGGCGCGACGGACATGGCTGCGATCTGGGCGACGGGGGAGCTGTGGCTCCGCGTACCAGAGACGATCAACCTCCGGCTCACAGGCCGTCTCGAGGGGGGCGCAGAGGCCAAGGACCTTGCGCTGGCGTACGTGGCCCGACTCGGGATGGACGGAGGGACCTACCGCGCGCTCGAGTTCACGGGCGAGGGAGTGGCGTCACTCTCGATGGCAGGCAGGCTCACCTGCTCGAATCTCGCGATCGAGGTCGGCGCGAAGGCGGGACTGTTCTATGCCGATGATATCACGCGTGCCTATCTCGCCGGGTTCGGGGTCGCGGCATCACCGCAACTGATCGAGGACGCGGACTATGCCCGGGCATACGACTTCGACCTCGGGGCCGTCGAACCGCTTGTCGCGGTACCGCACCGGGTCGACTCGGCTCGCCCCGTGGAGCGGGTCGCGGGCACGCCGATCGACCAGATCTTCGTCGGAACCTGCACGAATGGACGGCTCGAGGATCTCGAGCGGTTCGCTTCGGCCGTGAAGGGTCGGCGCGTTCGGGTACGAACGATCGTGATCCCGGCTTCACGCCGGGTGCTCGCGGACGCGATCCGATCGGGTGCCCTCGCATCCCTCGTCGAGGCCGGCTGCACGATCGGCCCGCCGGGCTGCGGGCCGTGCCTGGGGACGCATCTCGGTGTCATCGGCGAGGGCGAGGTCTGCCTCTCGACCGCGAACCGGAACTTCCGGAACCGCATGGGTGTCGGGGGAGAGATCTATCTCGCCTCCGTCGGGACGGCCGCCGCCTCCGCGCTCGCCGGGGAGATCACGGCGCCAGGAGGCGCGGCGTGAAGATAGCGGGGCGGGCGGTCTGCGTTCCGGCGGATGTCGACACGGACCTGATCATCGCCGGCCGGTACCTCAGGACACGGGACCGGTCCCTCTGGGCTGCCCACGCATTCGAGGACCTTGACCGCACGCTGGCAGGTCGCCTCGCAGGCGCGGTGGTCGTCGCCGGCCCGAACTTCGGCTGCGGGTCGTCGCGAGAACAGGCCGCCATAGCCCTCCGGGAGGCCGGGGTGAAGGCCGTCGTCGCGCCCTCCTTCGCGCGGATCTTCTACCGGAACGCGATTAATCTCGGCCTCCCGATAGCCGAGGCCGCGCTCGAATGCGCCGAGGGAGAGATGGTCGAGGTGGACCTGGAAGCGGGTTTCGCCAGATCCGGGGATCGTCCGCCCGTTCGAGTTTCACCGCTCTCGTCCCGGATGCGGGCCATCCTGGCTGCTGGAGGGCTCGTGGAGCTCCTGAAGGATTCTCCATGATCCCCGATTGCCGGGAGGTCGGCATCGTGAACGGGCGCCCCTGCGGCGACGGCGTCTACTTCCTGACGCGGTACCTGCTCCGGCCGTCCGGCGACTCCTACGACGTCGTGGCGGTCGAGCTCGACCCGGCGATACCGGGACTGCTCCGGCCGGTCGTCGCCGAACACCTGCTCGCGGGGGCGGACCAGGTCGTCGTGTATCCCGAACCCGTCCGCCTTCACGATCGGGCCCTGCTCCTCCGGCTCGCCCGTGCCTCGGGACGGCGGTGCACCGTCTTCACCGGGCTCGATGAACACATCACCTTCGTACTCGACCCGGATAACGATCCTCTCCTCGAGATCCATGTCTACGATCTCGAGCCCCCTCGTCCGAACCTCTCCGCTGGAATCTGCGAAATGGAGGCGCTCGGGCTCTTCGGCGACCTCGGCGTCGCCTTCGTCCACCATGTCCGCGATCTCCGCGAGGTGTGCGCGGATGTCTATCCCTGCCGCGCAGCCGGTTTTCTCCGCACGCTCGACGCGGACCCCGTGACGGCGGGTGCGACCGTCGCCTGCTGCACCACCGGCCGGGACCTGGTCAAGGAGTGCCACCGCGTGCCGATCGTCCAGGTCGACACCTGTCCACTCGGCCAGGTTCGAGAGGGACCGTTCGTCGCCCGGTGCTGCCGCTCCGAGCGGCGGGGCCCCTGCGAGGTCGACGGTCTCATGGGGACCGTTGTTCACTGGGGCGATTCACCCGCGCAGATCTTCGATGCTGTTCGCGAACTCGCCGCGGCCTGGAGGGTGCGTGAAGCGGATCGCGGTTGTTGAGGGAGACGGGATCGGGCGCGAGGTGATCCCCGTCGCCGCGGCCGCCCTTCGTTCTCTCCGCCCGGACTGGGAGCAGGTGACCGTCGAGCTCGGCCTCGAACGGTGGCGTCGCACCGGGGCTGCGATCGACGATGCGGATCTCGCAACCATCGCGGCATGCGATGCGGTCCTCTTCGGCGCCGTCAGCTCGGCGCCGCGGGGAGAGTACCCGAGCGTCGTGCTCAGGCTCCGCCGCGCGCTCGGTCTCTACGCGAACATCCGCCCTGTCAGGGCGGCGGCCTGCGACCTGGTGATCGTCCGCGAGAACTCGGAGGGTCTCTATGCCGGGCGCGAGCGAATCGAGGCCGATAGGGCCTGCACCGAACGCGTGATCACCCGCGCCGCGACCGAGCGTATCGTGAGGGTCGCCTGCCGCATCGCTGCCGGGCGACGGTGCCTCACGATCGGCCACAAGGCGAACGTCCTCGCGGCGGACCGGTTCTTCCTCGAGGTTGCGCGTGGTGTCGCCGCTGCCGCAGGCGTGGCGACGGAAGATGCGTTCATCGACGCCCTCTGCCTCGACGTCCTTCGCAGGCCTGGCCGGTACGACGTGGTGGTCGTCGAGAACATGTTCGGAGACATCCTCTCGGACGTCGCCGCGTTCCACGCCGGCGGGCTCGGACTCCTGCCGAGCGCCAACCTCGGGGACGGCCCCCCGCTCTTCGAGCCGGTTCACGGATCGGCCCCGGACATCGCCGGGAAGGGTATCGCCAACCCGATGGCCGCGCTCCGGTGCGTGGGCATGCTGCTCGATCACCTTGGCGACGGTGCGAGCGCCCACCGGCTCGACGCGGCGATCGACGGGGCCATGGCCCGGGGCTACGCGACCCTCGACCTCGGCGGCACGACCATGACGGAGGATTTCGGAGCGGCCGTCCTCGCGGGACTGTACGGTGATAGCCGGGGAGCGGACTCGGATTGGAGTGTTACCTGAACGCAACCTTTCTATTCGACAGGGGCGTAACAAACGGTTCACGCCATGAACGAAGTGCGACCGCTCGCCTCCTGGATCGGCACGGATCGGCACGACGGCCGGGTCGTCCCGACCCTTACGGTCATCCTCAAGACCCCGGGTTGCTCGTGGCGACGGTGTCGGATGTGCTCGTACCGCCACGAGCGGCATGGCCGTATCGAGGACGCCGAGGCGCTGGTCCGCGCACAGCTCGCGTTCGTTGAGCGCGAGCACGCCAGGAATGATATCGAACTGGTCAAGGTCTTCAGCTCGGGCAGCCTTCTCGACCCTGGCGAGGTGCCGCCAGGCGCGCTCGACGCGATCGGTGACGCCTTCCGGGGGAGAACGCTCATCGTCGAGACGCGGCCCGAGTACATCGAGCGAGACCGGCTCGCGGACCTGGCCGTTCGCCTCGACGACGGCTCGAGGGACCGTCCACTCTACGTGGCGATCGGCCTCGAGACCACGAACGACCTCGTGCGCGAGAAATCGATCGACAAGGGCTTCTCGTACGCGATGTACCTCCACGCCGTTCGCGAGGCCCGCGAGGCCGGAGTCGGGGTCAAGACCTACCTGCTCCACAAGCCGCTCTTCCTGACCGAACGCGAGGCACTCGAGGACATGACGCGATCGATCGCCGAGGTGTCGCCTCACGCCGACCTGATCTCGATGAACCCCTGCACGGTGCAGCGGCGAACCGAGCTGGAGTGGTACTGGAAGCGGCACGCGTATCGACCGCCGTACCTCTGGTCCGTCCTGGCGATCCTGCTCGAGGCGGGCAGACACGTCGGCGCCGACCCTCTCGGCGGCGGGCGGGCGCGGGGGCCGCACAACTGCGGTACGTGCGACCGCGAGATCGTCGATGCCATCCGCGAGTACTCGCTCTCCGCCGACCGGTCCCGCCTCGTCGAGGCAATGGCGACTCCCTGCGACTGTAAAGACGAATGGAAGTTCGTGCTCCAGCACGAGCAATCCTACTGCATGCCGCTTACGCGCTGATAGGTGCGTTCCCGTCGTATCCGAGGGCACGGGCCAGCAAGGGCAGGAAGGTTCCAGCGTCGGAGACGATTCCGATCGCCTGCATCGTCCCACGGTCCATCAACTTAGTGACCGAGGCGGGGTTGATGTCGACGCAGATCGTCTTGACCTCGGCGGGGAGGCAGTTGCCGACAGCTATCGAGTGGAGCAGGGTCCCTATCATCAGGACCATGCCGCATCCCCGGAGATGGCAACGGATCGCCTCCTGCGCCTCGACCGTGTCGGTGATCACGTCGGGCAGGGGACCGTCATCCCGGATCGAACCGGCGAGGATGAACGGTACGCTGCGCCGGACGCATTCGTACATGATCCCGCTCTTCACGACCCCCTGTTCGACCGCCGCGCGGATCGACCCGGCCCGTAGGATCTCGGCGATCGCGTCGAGGTGATTCCGATGTCCATCGCTGACGGGGGTACCCGTCGCGAGGTCCATCCCGAGTGAAGTTCCGTAGAGACTGCACTCGATATCGTGGGTCGCGAGTGCGTTTCCGGCGAAGAGCACGTCGATATACCCTTCCCTGACCAGCCAGGCGAGGGCAGGACCCGCCCCGGTGTGGACTATTGCGGGGCCACCGACAAGCGCGATCCGTCCTCCTTTCTGCTTCTGGGCGTTCATTTCGCCGGCGATCCTGCGGATCAGGGTCTCGCTGGGTCGCTCTGACGAGACCGTGCCGTGCATGAACTCGAAGGTCGTGGTCTCGCGGGGACGTTCGGGCGGATGGACCCGTACTCCCTCCTCACCCACGACGACGAGATCCCCTCGCCGCAGCTTTGCGAAGGGCAGGCACAACGCGGCTCCCGCATCGGCAGTGACGGTGATCAGGCAGTCCATCTCGATTCCCTCGACCGGAAGCCACTGGTCCCGGTACTTCACCTCGGTCGGATAGTTGGTGGTCGAGTAGAATCCCCGTGGCGCGACACGGTCTGTCTCAGCCGGTACCAGTTCCGCGTCCTCGACCACGGGTAGCCTGGCTCCGAGCCGGTGAAGATCCGAGAGGATCAGCTGGAGTGTCGCAGGGTCGTCGCACCCTACGGCCAGGCGTGCAAAGGACGTGTCGGTCTTGTGTTTGCCAACCTCGAACTCGATGATCTCGAACGAACCGCCGCGGTCCATGATCCGGTCGAAGACCTGCGTCATGATCCCCGAGTCGATGATGTGTCCCTCGAGTACGATCTCCCGCGAGGTCTGCATATGCCTTTTATCTCGCGTCGCAGTCGATATCCTTTTTTCGGTGATTCTCGCTCGGTGTGCGCGGCTTTTCGGCGGCGACGAGATATGCCTCAGCGGCCTCGAGCATCCCCGGCGTGTTGACGTTATATCGCAGGCAGGGGTCGTCCAGGACGAGGCGCGCCTCTTCCTGCGTGTCGCCGATCCGGCTGCCCTCGAGGATGTTGATACCTGCAGGCACGGCCCGGCATCCATCGATCATCTCGATACACGGCGCGCCCACGGGTTCCGCGTCACCAATCGGGACCCAGATGGAGAGAGCCGGCAGCGCCTGCTCATGGTAGGCGGTGACGATCCTCTCGACGATATCGGCCGAGATGCATGGAAGGTCGGCCGCGACGGTGAGGACGGGTCCCGTGATGCCGAGAAGCGCCGCGGCCTCGACAAGGTCCGCGATGTACCCCTCTCCTGCGGTACAGATGCAGAGGAGATCGTGGGCCCGGCACCAGTTCTGAGTGAAGGGTGCGCACGGCGCAGCCACGACGACGATATCGAGGCCGGCATCGTCGAGCGCCGTCGCAACACGATCGATCATGGGCCGGCCGGCGCAGAGTGCGAGCGGCTTCTCGCCGTTGCCGTACCGGCTTCCCAGGCCGCCCGCGAGGATCAGGCCAAGCATGCGGCGAGTTCCTCCAGCAGGCGCTGGTTCTCGTCTCGCCTTCGCACGGCGACTCGCACCTCCGCTGGCAGGCCGAACGACGCGCAATCGCGGATTCGAATACGGCGGCGCGCAAGCCCCGACGCGAGTAGTGCCGGGGGCACCGGGCTTGTCGCGCAGATGAAGTTCGCCGAAGCGGGCATGGTCGCAAAACCGAGATCGGCGAGGCCCGCCTCGAGCCGTGCGCGTTCGGCACGGATCTGCCTGCGTGACTCCTCGAGAGCCGGATAGTGCCGGAGGGCCTCCAGTGCGAATGCCTCGGCGAACGCGTTGACCGACCAGGGTGCACGGCAACGCTCGCATCGCTCGACAATGTCGGGATCGCCGAAGCCGAAGCCGAGCCTGAGGCCCGGGACGGCGAAGGCCTTCGTCATCGAGCGGAGCACGAAGACACGGTCGTCGTCCGACCCGAGCATGGAGAATGACGGGTCGGCGAGCTCGATGAACGCCTCGTCTACGAAGAGCCGGGCGTCGTCACCAATCCCGGTAAAGATCTCCTCGATCTCGGGCCGCCCCAGGAGAGCGCCGGTCGGGTTGTTGGGGTTGCAGAGAAAGAGTACGTCGGCTCCGCCAGCGTCCGGGGTTACGCCCGCTCCCGCCA
>Ga0255342_1000289_pt1 | contig 92275 bp, 83 predicted proteins | sample wastewater_treat_3_FD_192416 | JGI IMG/M metagenome (GOLD analysis project Ga0255342, IMG submission 192416) | Wastewater microbial communities from Lulu Island WWTP, Vancouver, Canada - plant14 | ecosystem: Engineered > WWTP > Wastewater > Unclassified | place: Canada: Vancouver, British...
TTTGGGATACAATGTATGCGCATCGAGGCTTCTCTCCTTTTGTTTGGTTTGTCACCCTTAAGGATGACCTCGATGCTCTTTTTTGTCTAGCCTTTTTGTCTCATATGTATCTGAACTTATTCACATTTTTTCTATAGGTTTCCCCTGTTTTCCCCCGCTGGTTGAAAACTTGCCTTTCTGTCTTAGAGCGAAACCCTCAAAAGGCTATTGTTCGAAATAGATACCGCACGCTTCCGGTTTCGGCAGGTTGCCTTTTGAGCCGCAAAATTGCCGTGACCCCGCCATATTCCCGCCAAATTGCCCGGGGCCATACAACTGCCAGAAGAAAGGAGCGCTAACGCCGTTAAAAGAATAATCCCCGGTCACCTGCTGCCCGTCTGCTGAGATCTCTCCGCTGATGGTCATGCGCCCATGACTGAAGTCACCAACTGCATTCAACCTCGTGCCTGAGACGGTCACATTCACTTCGCCGATGGTCAGTTCTTCCCAGTCAGCGCCAAAATACACCGTCCATTTGCCGTTCCACCCTGCGAGCGGGTTGGCGCTCGGCGCAGGGGTTGCAGTGGCTGTTCGATTCTGCGCGGGGTGCCCAGTCGCCGTGGCGGTGAAAGGCGGTTGCGTGGATTGCGGTAGAACTGAATCGCTCAATGGCAAGCCAGTTTGCGCAGGCTGTCCCAATCCTCCTTCGGCAACTCTCCCATCCGCATTATTGGCTGGGTTTAAAGTGCCAAACGGTTTTCCTAAAGAACCACTGGTGGGCACAATGAGAGGGGTTTCTGTGGGGAAAGGAACGCCCAAAGTGAGGTACAACTCAGCGGTGCTGGTTCTGGCAACTTCAGTCTGCTTGATCAAGATATGGAGGGAGATCCGCGTTTGCTCAAGGGCGATTTCTTTGCTGGTGAGCATGTGCGCCGGGCCGTTAATGACAAAAGTTAACATCACGATGAGCGCCAGGATTACAACAGCCGCCGCCAAAACAACTCCAATCTTCTTCAGTGTGGATTTTTGGTTCATCGTGGGTTTAATGTATCATAAAATTCCAAACTGGTCATCTTAAAACTTACCTGTCCCCCTCATCCATTCCCTCAGACGGGTGTTTTGCTGCTCAAAGTCTGCCCCGGCAAGGGCTTCCTCCTCGCCTGCAACTATGCGCCAGCCGGAGCGCGCGTATCTGCCCCACAAATCGCGCACGCGCGCCAGGTAATAAACCATGATCAGCGGTGAAGCCGGGTTGATGTTATACTCGCGCGCCAACACCCTGTGGGAGATGAACACGCGCTGGATCAGCAATTTAATCTTGCCAAAAAAACCCGCCGCGGAGAACGCAGCCAAGTCCGGCGTCAGGCCCGCCCATGCGTCATCTAAACTGCCTGCTTGTTCAAGGGCAGCGCCCACAGCAGAAGAATCCGCCCCCTCGGGGAGCAGCGCGGTCATCACTTCTTTCGGGGCAGTCACCCCGGTGACTCCCTCAACAAGCTGAAATGTGAGCCAGGTCACCCGCTGCGCGCCCCATTGCTGCGCTGTAGCCAGCAGTTTCTGCCAGTTCATCCTCGCCATGCGCTGCTCCAGCACTTCGGCGATATCATAAAGGTTGCGCAGCCCTCCGCGCAGCCTGTGCTGGTAGGTAAAATGCAACGCCAGATGCAAAAGAAAATCTTCTGAGTCGAGCGCCCGCGTTTTTACGCCGGCGATCGTCGTCTCCACCGCGCGCTCCCATAACCCTGCCGCTTCGATCTCAAAAGGTTCATCCTCTTCCAATATGGACCAGTGCAGTTCGAGGGTGGGATACTGCGCCTTTTCCAGCGGCGGCAAATGCTTGATGTCAGTGTTTTGCGCCTGCGGGTCATACCAGGTAGAGAGCCTGTACCCCTGGTTCTGCATCAGGGTTAACGCGTCCGCCAGTTGTTCCCGACGCACCAACAAATCCAGATCACTGAAGGTGCGCAGCCCGATCTCGGGGTACACCTGTTCAACCAGGTACAGCCCTTTGAGCACGATCACTTCGATTCCGCGCTCTTGAAGCGCTCTAAGGATCCCCGCGGCGTGGTGCAGCATCACCATATTGCGGGCGGTGGCAGCCAGGTAAACGGTCTGTAGATGTTCCCACACCCATTCGGGAACAAGCGCCTCGCCATGCGCAACGCGCAGGCGATAGTAGAGCGTTAAGGTCAGTGCGCGTTTTTCGGCTTCCTCCAGGAGGGCGCGCCAATCTTCAGGCGCGAGCGGGGATGTTTTTTCCGCCAGCGTGCCTTCCCAGGGGTAAGCGAGCAGGTTGATTAAGGACATCGTTGGTTGAGAGAAAGCCATCTCCATACTGCCAGGCGCGTTCAACTCTCCAGCGCCCTGGCCGCAGCCAGCGTCACCAACTGAACCTGGTCCTCGGTCATTGTGGGATAGAGCGGCAAAGTCACTTCGCGCGCCGCCACCTCGTCGGTGATTGGCAGGTTGAACGCGCCGGTTGCCGTTTGCCGATACGCGCTGAAGGTGTGCACCGGCGGGTAATGGATGCTGGTTTGAATGCCCTGCTCTTTCAAGCGCTCCATAAAACGTACCCGCTGGGCGCCACGCGGCAGCAGCACCGGCATGATGTGATGCGCTGAAATTCCCCGGTGCCCTTCAAAAGGCAACCCCAGCGCGGGACACAGTTCCGCCAGCAGTTCGCGGTATCGCGCGCTCAACGCGCTGCGGCGGGCGTTGTTGCCATCCAGTTTCTCCAGCTGCACCCTTCCGAGCGCCGAACGGATTTCATCAATACGATAGTTGTAACCGGTGGTCACCACGTCGTAGCTCCAGGCGTGCCCCTGGTGGCGATCCCAGGTGAGCGAGGTCATACCGTGCGAGCGTAGCAGCTTGAACTGCGCTGCCAGCGCGTCATCGTCGGTCACCACCATGCCGCCCTCACCAGTCGAAAGATTCTTGTTGGAAAAGAAACTGAAGACGCCCGCGTTTCCCCAGGTACCCAGATGTTTTTCCTGCAAGAAGGAGCCCACCGCGTGGGCAGCGTCTTCGATCACCATCAACCCCTGCTCTTGCGCCCACTGAAGAATCGCCGGCATGTCGCAGGCGTAACCAGCGTAATGCATGAGCATCAGCGCCTTGGTGCGCGGGGTTACCGCTTGTTTAATCGCATCAAGCGAAATGGTCAAGTCATTTTCACTGGTGATATCCGCGAAGATTGGTTGCGCGCCGGTATAGCGCACCGCGTTGGCGGTTGCCACAAAAGTTAATGATGGAACAATGACCTCATCTCCAGGGCCGATTCCCAGCGCCAGGCAGGCCATGTGCAGCCCCACGGTGGCGTTGGAAACCGCGAAAGCGTGCCGGGCTCCCGTGTAGGCTTTAAAGTCAGCCTCAAATTGCGCAGTCACCTCCCCCATGGTAAGCCAGCCGCTTTCGAGCACGGCGCGCACCGCTTCCTGTTCTTCAACGCCGAACTTCACATCCGCCAAAGGCACTATCCAGTTCATGTTTTACTCCGGCAAAAACTGGCTGCGGTTTCTTTCAAAATCCGCGCTGGCGCGCTCGTAATCATCCGGTCGTCCCAGGTCTTCCCAGTATCCTTTGAAGGTGAAAGAACTAACCTTCTCTCCCGCGGCGATAAGGCTGCGCACCAGATCAGGGAAGTCCAGGTACTCGTCTTTGGCGATATAGTTGAGCACCCGTGGTTCAAAGACATACAAACCCATGCTCACCAGGTAATTGAAATCTGGTTTCTCGAGGTAATCGGTTACCGTGTTGTCTTTATCCACATCAACCACGCCCAGGTTGATAGTGACCTTTCGCTTGTGAGTGGCGATAGTGGCGATGGCGCCCTGCTGCTGGTGGTAAGCGATAAGTTCTGCAAAATCAAGGTCCGTGAGCACATCGCCATTGGTTACCAGGAAGGTGCGGGTGAGGCCTTTGACGTTGGCGAGAGGGCCGGAGGTGCCCAGGGGTTTCTCTTCCCGCACATAATCGATCTTCAACCCCAATCGCCTGCCGTCGAGGAAGAAGAGCCGCAGCAGATTATCGAGGTAACCGGTGGTAAGCGTCACCTGGCGAATGCCAGCGCGCTTCATCTGCCGCAGCATGATCTCAAGAATGGGCATATCACCGATGGGCATGAGCGGCTTGGGAATGATGCGCGTGTAAGGCGCCAGGCGGGTTCCCTTACCGCCTGCCAGCACTACCGCGTGTACCTGAGCGTTTTTAGAACTCATATTGACCTACCCGGTACTGGTGAAGGTTTTTCTTCACCCAATCAATGGTTAGCAGCAGCCCATCCTCAAGGGACACCCTCGGCTGCCATCCCAGGAGTTCCCGTGCGCGCGTGTTATCCGAAACCAGGCGCATTACCTCTGACTTTCGAGGGCGCAAACGCAACGTTTTGGTTTCAATGGCCGCCTGGCTGCCGATGATCTTGATGATCCTGCGCGCCAGTTCACCGATGGCAATTTCCTCGCCAGTGCCCAGGTTGAACACCTCTCCCAGGCTGTTTTGATTCTCCGCTGCTTGTATGAACCCGGCCACGGTATCCTCAATAAAGGTGAAATCACGCGTGGCTTCCAGGTTGCCCAGTTGAACAACATCGCGGCAAAGCGCCTGCGTGATGATGGTGGGGATTACCGCCCGGCCGGATTGTCCGGGTCCATAGGTGTTGAATGGGCGCACGGTAACCACCGGCAAATCATACGCGCAAGAGAAGCTTTCAGCCAGTTTATCCGCGCCTATTTTACTGGCAGAATAGGGCGACTGACCCTGCAGGGGGTGGTCTTCGCCAATGGGCGCCACCCTCGCTGTGCCGTACACCTCGCTGGTGGAAGTGTGCACCAGCCGTTCCACGCCTGAATCGCGGCAGGCCAGTAAAACGTTGAGCGTCCCCATGATATTGGTCGATACCACTTCAGCCGGGTGTTTATATGAGTAGGGGATGGAAATCAACGCGCCCAGATGAAAAACCACTTCGCAGCCTTTTACAGCTGCGCGCACCGCGTCCTCGTCTCGCAGGTCTCCGGCGACAAGCTCAATTGATTCGGTTTTACTGGCATCTAACATGCGCAGCAGGCCGGGATCTCCACGCGAGTTATAACGGACAAAGGTGCGCACCTCTGCCCCTCTTTCTACCAGCGCGCCCACCAGGTGGCTGCCAATAAACCCGCCCGCCCCGGTGACCAATACCTTCTTTCTTTGCCAGTGCTCAGGCATTGTTCTCCATTCCCTCCTGGGTCTGCTTGCTCAAATAATCGTTCACTACTTTTAACAGGTCAGGGATCGCCACTACGCGCACCTGCAGCTCTTTACAGGTTACCAGAATGCGTTCACGTTCTGCGTCGCTTAACCTGGTGATGGCCAAAAGAATCAAACCGATACTCTTCTGTTTAACGATTTCTGGGATTTCGCGAGTGGTACCCAGAACCGGGTAGCCGTTGATGTTCTTTTTTAGTTTCCTGAAATCATCATCCACCAATCCCACAATCGAGAACGCTGAATACAAGCTGCTCTTTTCCATCAACCAGATGGCCAGCTGCGCGGCATCTCCCGCGCCCACGATGAGCACACGCTCGCCAATCAGGCTGGATCGTCCGCGCCAGCGGATCCAGCGCGAAGCCAGGCCAGTGAGCAGGCGTTCACGATAGCGCGATAGCACAAACCCGGTAAAGGATAACAATCCGATATTGATGAGCAGGTTGATCGGCAGTTGGATAGACAGCAACGGTGGGCTGAGCAGCGCAAAAACCAGCAGCGCGAGCGTTGTTGACAGCGCAATATCGAACACATGTGTCGGGCTAGCATAGCGCCAACTGACCTTTTTAAGACCTAACAGCGTGTTCGTAAAGCCAAGGATGAAAGCCAATCCAACTGCCAGCAGCAACATGCGTCCAAATCCCACATCCAGGGGGATCTGAATGCGCCATAAGAGCGTGGCAATAGAGATTGCCAGGAAAGCGATGATCGAATCTATCATGAACCAGGAGATGTAAGCGCGGCCAAACCTAACCAACGGTCCTTCAAATAAGGTACCTTCCTTTACTTTACGCTGCCGCAGCCCCGGGATGAGCATTACGATGGTCATCAAGATTACGTCTATATCGCCAAAGAAATTGAAGTGCCGCACATAGAGTTGGTCCAGGCGCAATTTTTCCGGCAAGATGGATATGAGGTAATCATCCAACACGCTGCTGCCTACCAGCATATTTTCCTCGTCACGGAAGATGACCGACGCGGGGCTGGTCATCCCGGGGCGCACGGAAAGTACTTCGGTTTTAACTTCTTCGGGCCAGTTATCCACAAATTCAGGGTCTTCAGGGCGCGGCCCCACCAGGCTCATTTCCCCCACCAGCACGTTCCAAAAATTGGGTAATTCATTCATCTTTGTCTCGCGCAGCCAGGCGCCAAACGGCGTTACGCGTTCATCATTTTTCACCGTCAACCGCAAACCGCTGTTTTTTTGAGGGGTTTCGTACATGGTGCGGAACTTGAGGATTTTGAAGGGTTTGCCATAGCGCCCAACCCGCTCTCCGTGGTAATACACCGGTCCAGGTGATTCACGTTTTATACGAATAGCGATGTACAAAAACAATGGCGAGGTAATCAGCAGGCCAAACGCTGCGCCCAGCAAATCGACCAGGCGTTTAAGAAAACGCAACAAAACGCTCCGCTGACGCGGTAAAACCCAGGCTGAAAATCCCCTGGCTGCCTGCTTGTCTAAGAAATCAACAGTTCGGCTCAATTCTGGCTCTGAACTCTATCCAGCGACGCGTGGCATAATCGATAGAAAATGAAATCTGATCAACGAATCCATTTAATAGTATATCCTAAAACTTGATTGAACCTCCAGATTCAAAATGACCATAAATTTACAAAACTTCGTTGATTCACCTCGATGCTTCCATGCAGGCTAACTCTCAGGGAGTCTTGGGATCCTTTTTTTTCCAGAAGAAGAATGGCGTACCTTTACAAAATGCGCCGGCATTTCCACTGGCAGCTCTCGGCGCTCAAGCATTTGCAACAAGACGCGTACCCGTTCGCTTCCCGGCAACGTAGCGTCCAGAATGGCCATATAACCGGCAAACGGTCCGCTTTCGATTTCGACCTGATCGCCCGCATGCAGATCCGCCGCGGACTGCCCCCCTTTTTCGTTCAACGCGTCCACTTTTCGGCGGATAGCATGAAGGATATTATCCGGTACATGTGAAAACTCGCCGCCAAATGAAACCAGGTTGGCTGCTCCGGGAACGTGTTCCAGAGAAAGAACGTTGACCTGCTCAAGGTCAAGGTGAATAAAAAGGTAGCCAGGGAAGTAAGGCTTGAAGCGGCGCGCGCGTGGGTTCACCGGGTTGACCCGCAGCCGTGGGTAGTAATACTCCACATTCCGAGATTCAAGCTCCCGCGCTAAAAACTCTTCGCGGTTGGGTTTGCTGCGCATCACATACCAGGAAATTGTCATCGATATTCCTCATCCCTACAAATGCCTGCGGTTTCCCCTCAACACGCCAATCTCCTCGTAACCCCTGTATTTCACTTATTCTTTCCCACCCCCGTCAGGCCATGGCCATTCGGTCAGGATACCGCCGTCTCATTCAGCGCCGAATGCCCGCTGTAAAATTACCTCTTCACAATCCATACCCCCAAGCCCAGCTTTCCAGTCGCATGAAAGCCTGAAACTTCTTGAAAGAACAGAAATAATGATACCAGCGAATGCCTATTTTTCACGTAACGACCGGTCTAACAGTGAGAACATCTTTTGGTTGTTGTTGGACTCTTCCAGCAGGCGGAAGTTTAGAACATGCAAGATAATCCCTACCGCCAATAAAATTCCAGCAAATATCATTAGCCCGGTAGCTAACACCGCTTTGGGTACACTGTAAATATATTGATACCGGATATACTCACGAATCACAAAAGAGCCCACAAATAAACTGGTGACCGCCAGCCCCAGGCTGATCCCGCCAAAAAACGTGAGCGGTTTATAAGAGGGAATAATCGAAAAGATTTTATTGATCACTTTAAGACCATCTGAAAATGTTCGCAACTTCGAGTAACTTCCCGTTGGTCTTTCCCGGTAGTTGATTTCAACTTCGGTGATCTTCAGATGGCGATAAAGTAATTGCAGGGTCATTTCTGTTTCAACGTCAAAGCCTGTGGCGACTACCGGGCATTGCATCGTCACCTTCCTGTTAAACGCGCGATACCCGGACATGGGATCTTTGAGGTTGGTCGAAAAAACAGAATTCACCAAAGAACAAACCAACTTGTTACCCAGGACATGGAGAGGAGGAAAAGCCCCCTCCGTATAACTGGACAGCCTTTGCCCGACGACCATGTCCGCTTCTTCGTTTACAACCGGGGCAATCAGCTCGTGTACGCTGCTGGCGGGGTAAGTATCATCGCCGTCTACCATCACATAGATATCCGAAACGACATCAGTGAACATCGAGTTGATCACATACCCTTTTCCCTGGCGTTTTTCTTTTACCACAATCGCGCCGTTTTCAGCCGCCAGGCTCGCTGTTGCGTCCTGGCTGTTGTTGTCAAACACATAAATATCCGCATGCGGCAATTCTCTACGAAAATCATTGATCACCTTGGCAATCGTTTGCTCTTCGTTAAAACAGGGGATTAGAACAGATATTTTTGGTTGTGTCCGATTGGGAGTTTTGACCATTTTTCACCCTGAACCGCAAGTTTTTATCGTAATGAACCAGGAACGACGCTGTGTTTTTTTAATTATATCCTTGACTTTCACTACGGTATGGCTGTTAACCTACAACCATTCTTCAGGATATCGCTCAAATGCTGAAAACAAAGATTCCTTTTACTACCTTACAGGTATCCTTCACGGAATATCTCCTTGAACGAAGCTGAATTGTGAGCACGAGCTCGTGTATCCAGTTGCGTGTGAACTGAATTCCAGGAAGGAAACAACTGCCTGAAGAGTCACTCTTCCTTGATGGCGACCGTAATGAGAGACAACCCGATCGGCGGGTGGATTATTTTTTCAAGTCTGGAAAGGATGGGCACCAGAGAATCAAAAAGTTGAATTTGCCCTTCATTTTGCCTGACAGAACGCCTTACCTTGGCATTAAAAAGCCAGCCCCAAAAACCCAAAAAGTTCGTGTAAAAAATGGTTTGGAGTTTTAGGTTCGTCTCCGCTAAGGCTTTTTTCATGGTGCGCGCAGTGTATCTGCGGAAGTGTCCAACCGCCTGATCGATTGGTCCAAATGCCACAGGCATTGCCGGCACCAGTAGAACCACCTTTCCCCCTGTAGAAAGGATTTCTTCAAAGGTTTTAAGAACAGAGACATCGTTTTCTATGTGTTCCAGCACATTCATACACAATATCGTGTCAAAACGATAACTTTTAAGAGCCGCAGTGTCACCATCTTCTATCTTCGTGTGCAGGATAGTGTAATTCGATGATTTCGGCATCAAATCTTTTAATACATCGACGCAGTATGGATTGGGTTCCATGCCCACCAGCAATTCCACATGATTGAGCATTAAACCAGTCATATTACCAATCCCTGGGCCAATCTCTAAAACTCGCTGTCCAATAAATGGTTCTACAAGTGAATACAGCCAGCGATTATAGTTTTGGGCAAATTTCATTTGTTCTAAATCATCTCTGATAAACGCATCTTCTGTTTGAGTAATTCTGCGGTCTTTTTTTTGTGTCATGTGTTAATCAATTCTTCCTGCATGATCGATTGTTTATGGTCAAAGAATCTGCGCCCGCTTCACTCATCCAGCTGAGTGCGAGAACTAAACGGAAAAGTTACGTTCCTGAGGTATTAAACAGAAACCATCCGTTTGGGCGATATGAATCAACCCCATTACCTGGCGCTAACAACATATCCTTTTACGCTCAACCAGAGCGATTATACCCGTAATGAAAATCTCTTTCTCATCAGCTTTTTTCCGTCGACCATTGAAGCATAAAAATTCGGCTTCTTAGAATTTCTTGTTTCTACCCTTATCGTTAACCTTTACTCGTCACAGGCGGAAAATTACAACCTCATCGGTTGAAGTTAGAATCCGTCTTTTTTGTTCCCTCAACAGCTCTATGGATGTGACTGAACTCTCATAAAGACAAATTTCAGTATGACAATTCTACCCATCTCGCGTTTTTGATGATATATTGGTCTGGGAGCGGCTTTGAATAATCTCAACCATTCCAACTGTACGATAATCTCCTGATATTGAGGTTCGATGAAAAAGGTCGAGAATATCGCTTACGCTGGTCTAACCAGGTTTATCGAAAACGGAGAAGGAGAAAAAGAGCTCCTCCTGTGGGTTGAAAATGACCTCTCCAAAACGTCTTTTTCTTACAGCTATTTCGAAACCATGTCTAACCGCATCGCCGGGATTCTTCAGGAAATTGGCGTCAACCCCGGTGACACTGTCAGCTTGTTTATCCCGCGCAGCCCGATGCTGATCAGTTGCTTTTTTGCTGTGCTAAAAAATGCGGCTATTTCAAGTATCCTCTTTAGCACGCTTGGAGAAGCGGGGTTACTGGACAGGCTTTCAAACAGTAACGCCCGGGTCATCATCACAAAAAAGAGCCTTCTCAGGAAGATCATCTCAATTAAACACCAGCTCCCAACACTTGAACGAATACTGGTGGTCGATATCGACGAAGATCAAAACGACCATGTGCTCAGCTTGAAACGTTTGCTTTCGAAAAGTTCCTCAGCTTTCGATTACCCCCATTCCCTGGATGCAGAAACCCCGGCGTTCTTACAATACACCTCCGGATCAACCGGAAAACCAAAAGGGGCGCTGCATGTGCACGGGGCGATTGCTGATATCGAAAAATCGTTCAAAGAAATCATGCAGCTCCAGGCGGATGACCTGTACTGGTGTACAGCAGATCCAGCATGGATCACCGGGCTGGTATATGGCATCATTGCGCCATTCACTACCGCGGCGCGTCAGCTTCAATATAATGGCACTTATAACGCCGATAACTGGCTGAAGCTCCTGGAGCAAGAGAAGGTGACCGTTTGGTATACCGCCCCTACAGCGCTGCGTATGTTAATGCAAGAGGAAGAGAGTAAATTCTCTCAGCGAGATTTTCAACACCTCAAACGCATGTATAGCGTTGGTGAACCACTAAATCCTGAAATCTACCATTGGGGCAAGCGAATTTTCGGCGTGGAGGTTTATGATAACTGGTGGCAATCGGAGACCGGGTCAATGATGATTGCCAACCGACCACCAATGAAGGTCAAGCCCGGGTCAATGGGGAAGCCAAGAGAAGGCATTGAATCGTTCATTTGCGATGAGAATATGCGGTTGCTGCCGCCTGGCAAGCAGGGCCTGTTATGCCTCCATAAAGGATGGGGGTCGATGTTTCGCGGTTATTTCCACAATGACACGGCTTATGCTGAAAAATTCCACGGCGATATTTACGTTGCCGGAGACCTGGCGTTTACAGATAGCGATGGGTATTTCTGGTATGTGAGCCGCGCGGATGATGTGATTAACACAGCCGGGCACCTGGTTGGCCCATTTGAAGTTGAAAGCGCGCTGTTGGAAATTCCAGAAATCGCGGATGTGGCTGTAATTGGGGCGGATGACCCCATTATGCACAAACGGATTGTTGCGTTTGTGAAATTGCGCAGCGGCGCTGCCTGGAGCAAAGAGCTGGAGCTCAAATGCCGCGTTCATGTGTCAAATAAAGTATCCACTTCCGCCATCCCCGCTGAATTCCACATGATTGAACAAGTGCCCAAAAACCAGAGCGGAAAAATTCTACGCCGGGTGTTGAAGGCTGTTTATGAAGGGAAAGACCCTGGCGATACCTCAACCATGGAGTGAAAGATGGATATTCAGGAAAGATTAACGAAGGTTTTCCGCACCGTGTTCGACAATGAGTCAATCACACTGACCCCTGATTTAACCGCTGATGATGTTGATGAATGGGATTCTCTCTCACACATCAACCTGATGCTCGCCATTGAGCTCGAATTTGGCATTGAATTTTCACAGAGCGAGATCCAAAATTTTAGCAACGTTGGGGAACTGCTTGAGTGTGTAAAAACGAAACTCGAGCCCTCATAAACCTTAACAAGCCGCTTCGAGAGAGAAGATACCCTTCACTGAGGTTATGCCCCCAGTTGAAAATGGACGATAATCCGCTAATTTTTAAGCCATGTCCTTTCGGTGCTAAGGTAGGAAACACATGCTGAAGTATCTAAAAATCCCATTTTCATTCATTCGCCGCTATGGTGGCATTTTCTTGTTGTTCATTCCAGGGGTTGTGGTTCTGATCCATATTTTTGGTATCACCTTATCCAGAATACCAGGCGACCTGGGTGATTCCCGTATGGTCTGGTATATGCTTGAACATTTCTACGCCTGGATCAGCGGAAAAATCGATTCCTATTGGAACGCGGGTTTCTTTTATCCTTACCCATCGACCGCCGCATTCAGCGAGACGATGTTAGGTTCAGCCCCGCTGTACGCTCTTTTTCGATTCCTTGGGTTCAGCAAATACCTTTCCTACCAGTTCTGGTTGATACTGGGATTTATGCTGAACTACTTCGCCGCAGCTTTTGTGCTGGTGAAATGCTCTCTTAAACCGCTGGCTGCTGGCGCAGGCGCGTTTTTTTTCGCTTTTGGAATGCCTATTTTTGGCCAGGAATACCACCTGCAACTTATACTGCGTTTTCTTGTCCCGGTGGCGGGTTACCTGCTGTGGCGGTTTTCACAGAAACCTCGCTTCGTGTTGCTGCCCCTATTGTTCTTCGCGGTTGTCTGGCAGTTTTATATCTCGGTCTATACCGGGTTTTTTCTTGCCATCATGCTGCTCGTGATGTTATTCATCATCCCGTTAGTTAATGAAGGAGATACATCCCGGAACCCATTTCGGTTTTGGAGTTCCGCGCTTGTATTGTCTTTCAAAAGCACCAGCATCCCGAAGCGTATTCTTCACCTTTTCTTAATGGCCGCCTGTCTGTTCCTTTTGGTGAAGTTATTCATGCCTTATTACGTGGTGACTCAGAAATATGGATTTACAAGGTCGATAGATTACATCATCACCATGATGCCCAGGCTCGAAAGTTTCTTCCTGGCAGATGGTTCGCAAATTTGGAACACCAAAACCTGGATCACCAAGTTCATTTCTCATCGCCATGAACAGCAATTGTTTCCAGGCCTTTCCGTTTACCTCTTAATCGCGGCGGGGCTTATTTGGAATTTCCGACATGTCAATAAACGGTTCGCTTTAGTTAATCTTTTCACAGTGGTAGTCATCCTCTTGTTGACAACTTACAACAATGGGTTTTCACCGTATGTGTATTTTCTGAGTTTACCCGGGTTCAATAGTATCCGCACTGTTTGCCGTATCCACCTCGTTTCAATGTGGCCTGTGGCTGTATTCATTGCCACTGTGCTCGACGCATTATTGAGCGCGCCGGTGAAAAAAATCAATTTTCGATGGGTTTCATTTTTGCTGATCGGGTTTATGTTGATGGAATCTCTCTATTTTGATCACCCCACTTATGAAAAAACCCAGGCTGCTGAGCGGTTAAGCGTCCTGTACAATCAGATTGAAAAGAAAGGGTTGATAGTTAAAGAAGATTCCGTCCTGTATGTCGGTGAAGTTCCAGGAGATATACCCTACGCCACCGATGTTGACGGCATGTGGCTTGGCCTGGAATTAGGAATCCCAACGCTCAACGGCATGACCAGTAATTTTCCGGATGGTGCCGTTGTCGCCTCTTCTGATTGCGGCCGGATCGATTCCTTCATCCGGAGTTATATGAAATTTGCCAGTATTAAGGAAGCTCAGTTTCGCGACCAGTTATTCAAGCGGCTGATTATCTTGAACATGGACCACTGTAACTATTGAGCTGCGGGAACGGATGATCAAGTTTTAGATCAGTCGCGTAGTTCAAAGAACCACGCAGGTGTCGTCCTGCAAACTCATTATTTCCTTAATTGGGTTAGAACTTCCTATCGGTTAGATTGATAAACAGCAAAAGCCAGCGTGAAAACACTACGCCCGCTCCTCTTTACGAGTGATAGGATTTCCTTTCTTTGGCAGAAGGCAATAGGGAATGTTTGTGTAGGATAAGTGACTGGCAAAAAAGGGATCGCCGCCCTCAAAATTATCGATGATTTCCTCGCATCCTAACTGAATATCATCCCGGGGCGTTTCAACTCCTCGGGAGCCGCCTTCAAAGTGGATCAGTGTGGCGTAAGGATTGTACAGGTTGCGAAAGCCCGCATTTTCTGCCCGTAAACAGAAATGCACATCTCCAAACACCAGGCGGTACCGCTCATCATATCCTCCGAGTTGCTCAAACAAGGTTCGGCGCATCGCCTGGCAGGCGCCTGTTACCGCGTGAAAATTGCGATACCACATGACTGAACCAGTTAACCCAAAGTAGTTCTCAGGTGCGTTCAAATACAAATGACCTGAATAATTATTCATGCCGATAATAAAACCAGCGTGCTGTATCGTGCGGTTGGGGTAGAGAAGCCTGGCGCTAACCACCCCAATTTCAGGATGTGACGCCCATTGTACAAGTTCGTTCAGCCAGGAAGGTTCAATGACCTGCATGTCATTATTGAGAAGAACAACAATTTCAGCGCTGGTGCTCGCTACGCCGAGATTAATGGCAGTTGAATAATTAAAGTCCTGGGGATAAGGCACCACCTTAACCTGCGGGTTGTCCTCCAGCTCCTGATAGTAGTTAAGCAGTTCGGTCTCAGTGCTCTGATTATCCACAATCACGATCGAGTAATTTGCATAATCTGTACGTGTCTGGATCGATTGGACGAGCGTTCTAAGCCAATTACCGTGGTTCCTGCTTAAAATAATAATCGCAGCCGACGGGTTGCCATACTGCCAGTTAATTTTTCGGCCATTCCCGTCATGTTGAATTTCCACATCTCTGAAGCCAAGCTCCGTGTAGTGTTTTTTGAGTACAGGCAGCAGCGCATCCTTGCCGGCGTCATTCCTTCCCTGAATAGATACCAGGACGGCTGGGATGTGCTGGATGGAACAATGACGCGCTGCCAATTTGAGCGCGAGCGCGTACTCCAGCGCGAGCAAGTTGCTGAATTCTTCAATCTTAAGCTCCACAGCAGCCATACTTGCGTTGCGAAACACACCGCGAGAAAAATAGTTATTGGAGATTAATAATTCAGGGGTCAGCGCGGAGGGCTTAAAAAAAGGTTTTGGGCCGCCCGCAGAACTCAAATATTCACAATCATAATAAATGATATCTTTTTTTACCTCGCTGCTCACAAAGGCGTAATAATGATTTAAAAGTGATTTGTCGAAAATATCGCCTGAATCACAAAAAACACTCGCGCCATCCTGGTCAGTTATCAACTGGCCTAGCGCGAACTCGTTCCATTGAACCGCTGGTTTTATCCTGGGGTCTGCTGATCTCTCCGCGTTTTGCCCAATGGATATTGGAGAATCCTCCAACACGGGAACAACCTGCCAGTTAGGCAATGCCAGGTTTTGCAAGGAATCGATCGTTCTGCCAGCGAGGTTTTCAGTTCCTTTTCTTACAGCCAGAAAAAAAGTAACCGCTGGCAGAGCCGGTGGGCAAGTTAGAATCGGCAGGGGGGCGTTGTCCTGCAGCTTCTTAAACCTCCTGTAAGAGTTGTTTGCCTTGCGGATTTTCTGCTTTACGATGAATCGATTCGCCATAACTTTATGGTAAAGGGTCCGCAAGAACAATTCGTGGCGGCTTCCCCGAGGGAAGAATATGTCGGAGATTTTTTTGCTTGTTTTATTTCGCAGCATATTCGTATTCAAGTAAATCCCCCAAAGGGCAAGAAAGGATGTCTTTGGGTCGTATAAAGATCCTTGGTGGAAAGTAAAAACACCTTCGTTCTGACACTGTTATATACTCGTTTTTTCTGGCTTTAGAAATTGTCCTTCTGAATGAAACAAGACTCAGTTCGTCGTCTGTGCCAAGCGAACAAATGCCTGCAGATACTGGTCTGCGATCTTCGTCCAGTTATAACATTCGTCGACCACTGAGCTGATTTTCTCCCGGTCAAGGTGAATGTTCAAAATGGCATCTGCAAAACTCCTTGCGTCACCCTCCGGCACCAAAATCCCGGTTGCGCCTGGGATGACCGCGCTTGGAATGCCATCAACATCAGTCGCTACGACCGGTAAATTGGTATAACCGGCTTCGAGGATCACAATGCCAAAACCTTCCAGATCGTTCTTGATGGATATGTTGGGCATAATAAACAGATCAGCGCAGCGAAACATTGCCAATTTTTCATCCTCTGTAATCCAGCCAACAAGATACACACGGTCTGACCACCCTCTTTGTTCGATGATATCCAAAATCCTCTGACGCTGCGGACCGTTACCGGCAATGATATAAATGTAATCTTGCGGTAAAAGAGGAAAAACCTCTTGCAGGAACCAGGCATTCCCTTTCCTTTCGACAAGCCTCCCGACACTCACCAGGATCTTCTTGTGACGGCTGTTAATGGAATGTTTTGTTAAAAACTCCTGAGCGCCTTGTGGTTCTGTGATTGGCAGGTCCTTGAGATTGATGCCATTTGGGATGTGTTGTAACCGTTGCGGATTGATCCCTCTTTTTTCGCATTCCCGTTTCGTATTAAAACTTACAGGGAATAACAAATCTGCCCGTTTTAAGAAAAAAGGAATGATCAATTGATAGAGAGGGTGATGATAAACGATATCCAGGCCGTTAATGATGAAAGTGATTTTTGCCCTGGAAAAGAGGCGAATAACCGGGATAAAAGGCGCCATCACCGCATCATTGAAATGGATTATGTCGAAACGGCTTGAATGAAAGATCAAATAAAAAAATGTTTCGATGAAAAACTGGACAAGCCGGCTTTTTCCCTGCGGGTTCGCCAGAAGATGTGTTTCAGTGATCGCCGACATGTGTTGATAGAAGTTATAGGCGTTGTTCTCCAGCCCCCCAATGATTGGCGGGTAATTCCTGGCGATGAACAGGACCTTCGGAAGTGTTCTTTCTTGGGTCATTGCGGTTTATCCTTCGGAGTTGTGTTCTGGTAGCGCAGGCTGCGGATTTCATAAAGGATTTTATCCTGGTTGGTCTTCATACGGTTCAACATGTCTGCCACCAGGGCAATCACCAAGATAATCAACCCGAAAAGTCCGAACCCCAAAGCGATAAACCCAAAAGATTTATATGGAGTGAAACTACCCGTGAGGATATAATGAAAAAAGAGAAACAGACCGAAACCCATGCCGATCGCCAGGAAACCACCGCCTATCACGCCAAAGACTCTCAGCGGTCGATAGTCCAGCAGCACGCGAAGAATGATCTGGCTGGTTCGCGCAGCGTACTTAGAAATTGATCCGGCGACCCTTGATTTTCTATCGGTGTAATAGGTTACTGCGATTGGAATCTCAACCACCTTTAGCCCCTGGTAAACCGATGACAGAATGGTTTCGTGCGTGTATGTGAACTCTCCATAGATGTTGAAGCGCAGCAATGCTTCGCGGCCATAAGCGCGAAAACCGCAGGACACATCGGTAAATACTTGACCTGAGATTTTGCTGATGAACCTGGAGACCATCTTATTCCCAATGAATTTAATTCCAGGCATGTTCGCAGGCTTGCCAGACAAAAAACGGTTTCCAATCACCATGTCGGCTTTGCCTTTGAGGAGGGGAGCTATCAGGGTGGGAATTTCGAGCGGGTTAAACTGACCATCAGCGTCAATGCCCACCAGGATGTCACAGTTATGCTGCAGCGCATATTGGACAGCGGTATGAAACGCAGCGCCAACTCCGCGGTTGCGCGTGTGAGATACAACTTCCGCGCCTGCCACCCTGGCAAGTTCGGCAGTTTTATCCGTTGACCCATCATCCACTACCATAACAGACACATCTGTAACCCCGTCATACATTCTTGGAATGTTGGCAACCGTTTCTGTGATACGTCCTTCCTCGTTAAAGGCCGGGATAAAAATGATCATTCTCATTAGGAACTCCGATACGGGCTCTTATATGCAAAACATAACGTGCAGCTTATCAAGATTATATCCTTTCGTTTTCCTTTTGTGTCACAGGAATGACCATCGCATTTTACGGCGGGCATACAAAACCGGTTGTACTGCTTTTTTATTCACCGATGATCATAACCAGAAAATACAACTGCTCAGGCAAGATGACCTTCCTCAGGCTTGCCGTGTAAAAGTGATTTAAGGGTCAGAGCCTAGGGAATCAGCCTCTTATATTGCCAGCGGTTCTTCTTGAAAAACCATGGAACGGCTAGTTTTTTTTAATTTTTTTGAGGAGATTTTCAATGTCGCGAAGCGGCTTTATCCATTTCCAGATTTTCCGCTTGATGAAGTGAACCAGCTGATACTCTTGCTGGTGCACCTCTTCGTGGAACACATCGCGCGAACCTGACAGTTGGCTAAAAGTGTTCGGGGTAAATTGATAGTATTGCTTCAAAGCCGCTGCTTCCCGCGGATCGTTCAGCAGGTCGAACAACACCTGTAACCCGAACAGCCAGCATACCGGGTCATCTTCCTTATCCAGCGCGGCGCGCGCGATCAAAAAGCGATGATTATAGTACTCCCCCACTTCATACCTGGTAATGGCGGGTAACACCCGCACCAGTTCATCGCGGTCCGTTAGAGCCAGGTAATTCTGGTATATTTGCAGCTTTTCAAAGTTGCTGCGAATCAGGTTGGTCAGCGTGGGGCTGCTGGCGTTAGCGTCATCAAGCAAAAGACGGTAATTCACCAATTTTTCTTGCAGCACATGGATCTCGTACTTCAGGCACAATCGCACCCACATATCAAAATCTGGCAATTGCACCATACCGCGGCGGTAGCAGCCGCATTTTTCATAACATTCCTTGCGGATGAGAACGCTGGGATGGCAGAGCGCGTTACCATAGTAAAAAAAGTAGTTCAACCAGCCGAAACGGTCACGGTTGGGCTGGTTGAAGAAGTTAATGGGGAAAGCAATATTCCCGCTGATTGGGCGGCTGTTTTCATCGATAAACTCCACGCGCGTGAACACTGCGCCAACTTCGAGGTGGGCTTCCAGGTAGGCGACCTGTTTTTCAAGCTTGGTGGGTTCCCATACGTCATCTGAGTTGTGCATGGCAACGTATTGCCCCCTCAAATCTGGAAGGAAATGACCAAATTGGCGCTGACGGTTCGTCTCGTTTCTGAATGCCCTTATCCGTGAGTCGGAATAACTGCAGATGATATCCCACGAAGAATCTGTGGAAGCGTCGTCCTTAATAATCAATTCATAATCAGTGAAGGTTTGCCCGAGGGTACTGTCGATAGATTCGCGCAGAAATTTTTCGTGATTGTATGAGTTGAGAAAGATGGAAATAGTTGGAGTTCGCCGCATATCTTCTGTTTCCTTAACCCGGGGATTCAGCCATTGAATTTTTGTAAAAACTCCTCCTTCAGGATAGAAAAGAGCAAGACATCAAAGAACTGCCCATCCTGAAAAACAGCCTTTCTTAAAGTGCCTTCATATGTATATCCAGATTTTATTCCTGATTTGATCGAACCGGCGTTATTCGCTATGATCCTGGATCTAACCCGCTCCATGCCCAACTCAAGGAAAGCGTATCGAAGAATCATGATCCTGGCTTCGGTGCCGAAGCCACCTCCCTGGTGCTCTTTGCTTCCGATTAAGGTGTGAATCTCGCATGACCGGTTTTGATAATCAATATCAGATAAATGGATGTAACCAATGAGTTGATTGTTTTCTTTTAAGCATATGGCCAGCCTTACCGATTTCCCGGTCTCATGCTCCTCAATTATCTTAAGCACCCATTTTCGTTCTGTTTCTTTACTCACATAGCGGTGAGTTTCATATTGAAGTGCTTCAAAGTTACTTCGCCACCTATAAGAAGTAAGATAGTCCTCAGGCTCAACCGCCCGCAGATACACACGGTTTGGACTGGTATTCTCAATAATGATTTTTTCTTTTGCCATTTATTACCTGCCCACCCTCAACTTGTCAAGAAACAATTTACCCTGTTCTATTTTCGCTCACTTTGCCCATATCTTTCCATGAATTCTTCCTTCAACATTGAGTAAATATTCACATCGATAAGCTGCCCGTCCTGAAGTTCCGCCTTTCTAAGCACCCCTTCCTTCACTTAACCAAATCGCTCGCCATTGGTTATAGCCGGGATATTCGTACTTAAAATTTTCGCCCAGACGCGCTCCATACCCAGGTTGAGAAACGCGTGCTGAAATAGGATGATCCTCACTTGCGCCGGGATTCCCTTTCCGTGATAATTCCTGTCACCAATAATAATGCTGAACTCGCAGTTCCGGTTCTTGTAATCAATGTTCAACAGGTTGGCATAACCGATGAGCCTGTCTTCTCCAACCGTGCAGATTCCCACGCGCACTGACCGCCCGGATTCATTCTCTTCGATCACTTTTTGAACCCATTTCCTCTCCATTTCCAGGCTCACATATCTCGGAGCGGTATACCCTTTGATCAGGTCAAAATCATTGCGCCATTTCTGTGAAACCAGATAGTCATCAGGTTCAATCGCACGCAGGTACACCCTGTCTTTCCTGTTCATCTCCGTAACATTTTTCATCGTTTTTCCCCATTCGCCCCTGTCACTTAGAGATATTTATGGATTGCGTTAGTTCTATTTACTCTAAGTCTCTGGCGTATTTTTCGATAAACTCTTCCTTCAGTATCGAGTATATATTCACATCGATGAGTTGCCCGTCCTGAAGTTCCGCTTTTCTAAGCACCCCTTCCTTCACATAACCAAATCGCTCGCCTTCAATGATGGCAGTGATATTGGTGCTCAATACAAAAAAGCTGATACGCTCCATACCCAGGTTGAAGAACGCGTGCCGAAATAGAATGATCCTCACTTGCGCCGGGATTCCCTTTCCGTGATAATTCCTGTCACCAATAATAATGCTGAACTCGCAGTTCCGGTTCTTGTAATCAATATTCAACAAATTGGCATAACCGATGAGCCTGTCTTCTCCAACCGTGCAGATTCCCACGCGCACTGACCGCCCGGATTCATTCTCTTCGATCACTTTTTGAACCCATTTCCTCTCCGTTTCCAGGCTCACATATCTCGGAGCGGTATACCCTTTGATCAGGTCAAAATCATTGCGCCATTTCTGTGAAACCAGGTAGTCATCAGGTTCAATCGCACGCAGGTATATGTCCATGCTTGTTATGTTAAAACTCCTTAATTTGGAATAAGGTTATTACACATCAATATACATTAATTCAGCAACTTTTTCGGTTAAGAAGCAGCCAGCCCGAGTAAACTATCTCCTGTGACTTTTCAGGATTATCTTCAATATCCGTTCAATGTCCGTCTGGCTGAGCCTCTGGTCAACCGGTAATGCGATCAGCATCCTCGCCAGTTGGTGCTCCCAGCTGCCAGGCTCAGCCAGCTCGCGCACCCCTGGCCAGTAGCGGGCTGTGTAAATTTTCTCATCCAGCAGTCTGTCATACAGGTGAACATCATCAGTTAGAAACGGGTAGATTAGGGGCACTTGTGTACCATTCCAGGGCACCTTGAGCAGGTTGTGGTTCTTTAACGCCCGTTCATAATAACCAAAGTTGTCAACTCTCACACGCCTGATATGTTCATAGTCAATATTCTTAAGCAGAGCCCTGGTCAAACCCGACATGGTTCTTAAAGGCTGAGAGGATAAATGCTGTTCATTCTGGCGGTAAAAAGCAAAACCATCTTCCGCAGAAACGTCAATTCTCCTCAACAGGTGTTCCGCCCGATGATAAGAATGGTCAATTTCTAACGCCAAGTTCACTTTGGTTTTCAGGTAAAGATACGCGCCATCGGGCACGCCGAAGAATTTCCGAGTTGAATAGAAGGTATCTGTATCCTGAATGGGTTTTGAAAAAAAGGATTGCGCGTTGTCCACAATCACATTGCCTGTCTGTTTTCGCAGCGCTGCGATTGAGTCGTCTTTTAAACCAAAGTAATTGACAATGAGGAATCCCTCACCTTCCTTGAGCGATCCTATCTCAAACACAGGGTCAAGATGATGGTCAACAGGATAGAACTGGTAAGGGATTTGCAGTTCCTTAAGTGGCTGCAACACAGAGTCACAGTTATAAATGGGCAGGTAAATCTTCTGATATTTTCCTGTCAGCAGGATCGTCTTGAAAGCGTTTGCGCCGGTATTCACCCTGATAGCGTTCGTGTGGTATTCCTCGCCATCACGCAACTCCAACCCCAGGTACCCGCCCAAAGGTTTTAACAAATGACGTTGAGGAGCGCGATCAACTTTCACCATGGCTCTATTCTTTCAACGTGAACTCACCCTGCGATCGAACTTGCTAACCACCTGGATTGAATTCGCCCAGGCGGTAAAGCGGAAAGTAATTACTCCCGGCGGTGTTCTTCTCATCGCAGAGTTCCTGGTAAACGCGTTCATTCAACACCCTGCCACAAAAATATACCGGTTTGACCAAGGTTGCCCATCGTTTTTTGTATTGTACCAGTCCATTTTCCGCATTCTCCAGACCAGCGCCAGAACCCTGGTCAAAAAAACGCAAGGTATTTAAATAATACTTAAGGATGTTCCAATCAAGTGCGTAGGACGCATTATGTTCGTATCCAGTTGAGCTGATGGCCAGCAAGTGGCCATAGCCTATAGAACCCTGGCGTATAACGATTTCTGCGCCAACGATCTCACCCTCCAGGCGAGCGAGAAACAGGTCAAGGCCAGGTAGGCTGAGCAGTTGAGAAAAACTGTTCCTGGAAAATGCGCGGATGCCCGTGATATTGTGCCTATTAATCAATACAGTATAAAGATCGATCCACTCATCTAAGAACTGCGCGGGTTCGTGGCATCTCTCAACAACAATTTCCCGTAGTGCCCTTTCCGCAAGTTTTCTGGTTTTCCGACTGATTGTTTGTTCAAGCGGTAGGGATAAATCCGTTATGTAATGGTCTTTATAATGGTAACAAACCGGAAAGGTTTCACTCAATTGTTCAAATGAGCCTTGCATAAAAGGGTCTGTTACCAGCGTTACGCTCACCAGCTCGTGATTCAGGTCGTGAATGTCCTCCTGTAATAAGTTCCAGTTTTCGCACAGGAACAATGGGTAACACCCCATCGCATCGAAATAACCGCTCCCTGGGACGGGTCTTTTGATCAGCCATCCCTTCGAGCGGGGTAAGAAGAGCGCTGTCCCGACTTCAGAGAAAGAGTCCGCGTAGCTGGGATGCAGGTAGCCTTCTGCCATTTGTCCTTGTTCTCCGCTCCTCAATCAAAGCGATGCAATTATCGTTTCTGTGATCAAACCAACTTCATTTTCGCTCAAACCGTTATACAAAGGCAGGCACAGTACCCGGGGGGAAATCTCTTCCGATCTCGGGCAGTGTTTTGCCGAAACATAAGGCAGCGAAGTCAGTGAAGGGTAAAAATACCTGCGTGGAAAGATTTGCCGGGCATTCAGCGCTTCTCTAACCCGCAGCAGGCTTTTTTCTGTAGGGAACAATACCGGGTAATACGCGTAATTGTATTCGCTGCCTTCGGGGATCAAAGGCCGGGTCAGCGTTGAGCCAGCCAATCGCTCATCGTACCACCCGCACACCTGCTTGCGCGCCGCGATACATTCCGCTAAATGGGGCAGGATGCAAAGCCCCATGGCAGCGTGTAACTCAGATTTTTTTCCATTAATACCCAACCCCCAGAAGTCTTCCTGCCCCTTGTGACCAAAATTACGCATATAGCTGATTTGATGCGCGACCTGGTCATTATTGGTGATGATCGCCCCGCCTTCTGCTGTGTGAAATATTTTCGTCGCATGAAAACTGAGCGTTGAAACATCGCCATAGGAAACCAGAGAACTACCTTTATAGCGCGCACCGAAGGTATGAGCAGCATCGTAGATCAGCTTCAGGTTGTGCTTCATTGCGATGCGCTGAAGTTCATCCACATGACAAGGGATGCCGTACACATGAGTAGCCAGGATAGCGGTTGTTTGAGTGGTAATGGACTCTTCTACCAATTGCGGGTCGATGCACAGTGTGCGGGGGTGAATATCGGCGAATACCGGCGTGCAGCCTTCCCACACGATACTGGAGGTGGTGGCAACGTATGAGAAAGGCGTGGTGATGACCTCTCCGCGCAAACCCAGCGCCCTGATCGCAATTTGCAGCGCAATCGTGCCATTACTGACAAGAAACAAGTGCCGAACCCCCAGATATTCTTTCAGTTTTCGTTCCAGTTCCACTACCAATGGGCCATGATTGGTTAATTGATGCGATTCCCAAATCTGGTTCAGGTAATGGAGATATTCTTCCATTGGGGGTAAATAGGATTGAGTAACCGGAATCATGTGACCTGCTTTGATGAAAAAGAAACAAACCCAACCATCGCAAATGGTGCTGCACGATTCATGTTTCATTATACCTTGCATTGGTCTGTTAGGCTGAAACGCTGTCCAGACAATTCATCAACAGGAGAAACTCAGCCAGCCGCAGCCTATCACCCAATCATGAAAAGCCTAAACTGAAGTATTGTATAATCCTAAGCAATATGTTCTTTTTTTCCGTGTTCTTTTATGTTGCTATCGCTCTTTTACTCGTCCTCAGGCATTCCAACGAGCTAAGAGCGAGCCGCTTCATTATTTCTCTTTTCATCACCATTTCTGCGCTAAATATTCTGGTCATCCAGACCCTGCATTTTCTGCGATTGTTGGATAACCCCCTGACTTACCTGTTCGTACAGGTTTTTCTTTGCGCTCTTTGCGCCTTGTTGCTCATAGATCCGAAAAAAAAGCTCTTCAAAACGCCCTTGAACTGGCCCCAGGTTTCTTGCAGCAAAATCTCTTGGGTCGAGGGTATTTTATTTTTCTTTTTATGTATCGTTCTGGCTGGTGTATTTTACGTAGGAACACTCAGCCCGATCAATAACTCTGACTCGTTGCAAACCCACCTGCCCCGTATGTTTTACTGGCTGCAGCACCGCTCGCTTATCAGCTGGTACCCCACAGCCGCCACCCAACTTTCATATCCAGTCAATATCACCTTTTTAGGTTTGTGGGCTTTCTTGTTGAGCGGTTCTGAAATGTACCTGTTCGTGCCGATGTGGTTGTCTCTCGTTGCAATCGCTGCTCTGGTCTTCGAAATCGCCCTCCTTCTTGGCGCACAACGTGAGGCGGCCATCACGGCCAGCCTAGTTGCTATCAGTTTGCCCGTGGTGCTGATGCAAACCTACTCCTACCAGGGAGATGCCTTTGTGGCTGCCCAGGTGCTGTGTGTCATCTTTTTTCTACTGCTTTATTCCACCCAAAAAAAGAACACCGACCTGGTTCTTTCAGCCCTTGTCATGGCCATCGCCCTGGGCTCCAAACAGACAGCCATCCTTTTCCTTCCCATTTACCTGCTCTCATTGTTGTTACTGATTTTGGGAAAAACCCTGAATTTTCGCTCATTCTTAAACACTATCTTACTCGCCATCCTCTTCTTTGGCGTTTTCTCATCATTGAAATTCGTGCAGAACCTGACTGAAACGCAAACAGACGCGGCGCACATGGTGAATCCTGGGTTTGTAGAAAACCTGGTGGAAATGGATAAGGTGCCAGTAAAAGGATATCTGACCAACGGGTTCAGGTACCTGTACCAGGCGATCAGTTTGGATGGACTGAATGGACGCCTCAAGGTCAACCTGGAAAACAGGAAAGAGGAACTCTTTAAGAAAATTACCGCCGCGATGGGCATTGACCTTGAAGCACGTGAGTATCTACCAGAGTACGAAGAAGGTTATTTCGAGTACGCTGCCGATTGGGCAGTAAATGAAGACGCCTCCTGGTTCGGTCCTCTCAGCTTTACACTGCTGCCTTTGGCGATGGTTTTCACAGTCGTCAAAAAAGGAAAACTTCACAAGTGGTATCTGCTGCTGGCGTTTTTACTATTGCTCATTTTCATTTTTGGCCAGGTGGTACTGAAATCAGATGGCTGGGGCGCCTATCGAGGAAGGCACATGACCATCGCCGTACTCGCCCTGTGTCCGTTGTTGGGCTTCTTAATCCCCCGTCAGAGAGTGATCGGAAAAGGTCTATTACTCCTGCTCGCACTCATTTCTTTTTACCTTTCCACCTCTACCATCCTGATCAATGATAACCGCCCCCTCATCACCTCGAATGCCATTTACTCCTATTTAACCCGTAAGATCGATCCGATCAAGGTAACCAACATATTCGAAGTACTGTTTGTTTCAACAAACCAGAGAATTGCCAAATCAATGCTGCTGACCGTGCCTGATCGATTGAACATCTTACAGAATGACTATTATGGAAGGTTGTTTTATCAAGACACCCGCAATATACAGGATATTGAATGGGTGAATACCCATCTCGCTAAAGATACCCCGCTTTATCTAAAAATCGAACGCTCCTTGCTTGAATACGCCTTATTCGGACCTAACAGAACGAGGGAACTTTACCCCGTAAAAAGCCTGGATGAGGTACCTCCTAATAGTTACCTGCTGGGTTCAAATGCCTTAATCAAGAGCCCTCCGCCTGGTTTTTCACGCGTAACGCAAAACCCGAATTACACGCTCTATTTCAAACCCTGACCAATCCCCATTAACCCAGCCGGAGCAACCTTATTTCGTTATGTTAAAATCCAAACTCATGAAAAAAGTACCCGCAAGGCAAACAAGGTGAGCCCGAACAACCCGGTCAGTCAACCCGTATCAAAAAGGGTTAAGCTACTTACCACCATTTTTGGTATTGTGGTGATCGGGCTGCTGGCGCTTTATCTTTACCGAAACCGGGAAGTCTTTTCTTCTTTCCAGCGTATTGCCACCTGGCAGATCATCGTCATTTTGCTCACCGAGACGATTGGCATCACCCTTGGTAGCCTGATGAATTACTCATTGACCAGGCGGCTTGGCTGCCGGGTCACATTTCTGGATAGCTTGATGCTGCAATATATCAATAACTTCCTGAATAAGGTTTTGCCCACCATCGGCGGAGGAGCTGCTTTCCGGAGCGTGTACCTAAAAAAGAAATATGATTTCCCGTATTCACAATTTGTTTCAACTTTAAGTGGGTTTTACGTCATTTCGTTCGTTGCCATTTCATTGATTGGCTTGTTGTGTATGCTCTACTTTTACCTCCAATACCGTGCTGTAAACTGGGTGATCATCATTGCCTTTCTGGCATTATTGCTGCCTTCGCTTGTTATCATCCTGTTTTCGCCGTCTATCCCTGATAAAAAACAACGGCTCTTTCGTATCCTGAAAAGCGTGGTTGAAGGCTGGAACCAGATCAAAGCGGATACGCGCTTCATCCTTTTTTACACATTCATCGTCATCGCCCAGTTGCTCCTTTCAGCATGGCAGATGCAGGTGGCTTTCCAAGCTTTGGGAGTGGAAGCGGGGTTTGTGCAAACCACTTTCATTTGCTCCTTAGGTATTCCCCTGGCTTTTCTCAACTTCACCCCCGATGGTATCGGCATTCGTGAGGGCGTCTACATGTTTTCATCCAGCCTTGTCAACATTCCAGAGGCGATGATGGTGCTTACCTCGCTGCTGCTGAGAGGCCTGGCGATCTTCAGCACAGTGTCAATTGGGGTTATCGCTTACCTTGTTTATCTGAAGAAGCTCAAAGACTTGCAAGGAGCGCCTGAACATCCAGCGTGAACCTAACCTGCCAGGAAGATAATAATTAAATATGACTTCTTTGATAGACTGTTGTGCTAGCAAGTTTACTGAAATTAAGTGGAGGGGCTATGTTCCTTATTAGGTTGATTTAAAATAACTGGTCGGCTGTCTGCCGGGCGATTTTATCGATCTTCCTGGCAATGGCCACATCCTATGTTTTTCGTAATTATTTTACTGTCCTGCTATTGGCGGAAAAAAATTTCTCTGGCAGAAACTCCCTCATCAAGATTTCTTTGTTTTCTGTTTACACGATCGTATTGACGGTGATTTATTTTTTTTACCCTTGCGCGAGTAAAAAACCCGCTCCCATTCTTCAAACGATTCAAAGAGAAAACAGCCCCTTCTCAAAGGTTGTATCGTACTTTATTCATACTCGTCATCGGAGTGGTATTGATCTCTTTTTTGAACAATGTTTACTCAATGATCCATTTACACAATCAAACCTTTGAAAGTTTCAAATATTTTGTCTATTTCTCCCCTGTTGGAGTGGACTTCCGAACAGGCATCTACCGACCCCCAAAAACCTTTCTACAAGGTGGAGGGATATACCATAACTACCCGCCATTCACCAGCACGTTCTTTACTCCTCTGCAGTTGTTCAATGAAAACCAGGCTTACATCATCATCGTCTTCCTTTTGTTTTTCTCCAACATCGTCTCGCTGGTCTTGGCTGGCTTAATGATGAAAGACCTCCTGCTCAATCGACTTGGTTTAGGAACCAGTGCCACATGGCTCGTGTCCCTCGTCCTTGTCGCGGCTTTTTGCTGGTTCACGTTATCGGGTTATCCCTTTCTCTTCAGCGTGGAGAGAGGGAATTACGATGCCATTGCCATTCTTTTTGCGATTGCCTCCATCTATTTGCTGCTAAAAAAACCAGAAGCCATTTGGGGACAGGTCATTCTGCTTTCGATTGCCACGCATTTAAAACTATATCCCGCAGCCTTGTTCATCGCCCTGTTAATTTTCCATCGGAAGAAAGTGATCATCCCCACCCTCGTGGTCAATACCTTGATGTTGTTTTCGCTCGGATTGAACAATGGGTTTAAGTATATTTCGATATTGATTGCTTACACCCTAAACCCCGCGTTGGGAACGTACAACCATTCAGGATACGGGTACTCCCAGATTCTCCTTGAAGCATTCCCGAGTCTCATTAACAATATTGGTTTATGGAGAATCGGGTTAACTTTTACTCCTATTCTTCTTTGGGGGGTTACCTGTTACTTGATTGTCAAACATTTAAAAAACGGAACGCGCTACGGGTACCTGTTAATGGCCACGATTCCGTTAATGTGTGTTGTGCCTACGGTCAGCCATGATTACAAACTGGTCATTCTCAGCCCTGTTTTATTAATGTTATTTTCGCTCATCCTTTTCAAAATCACCCGCCAGGCAAAGTTGGCAGATTACCTGCAGCTGTTGATTCTTTTTGGTTTTATGTTTCTCCTTGGAAGATCCTACGAAATTTTCTCCCCGGCATTTTTCTTGATCAGTAATAAATACCCGGTCATTATCGGGTTGATGCTGATGGCGCTGTTCAATATCGTGCCGCTTATGAAAGCGCTCCAACAAAAAGATCTTCCCGCTTCTCTCTCAATAGAAAGCCAGGAAGAAACAGAAGGACTCGCACTGACCGCTCATTCATAGTTGAGCAATGTTACAGGTTTGAACCCTCCAGCCTGACGGAAAAGCCTTCCTGAATGCCACGCCAATAATGTTGAAATCGCTTTGGTTTTAAATTCATTAAAAAACCACGCACTACTGCCGCAACAATGAACACTGTTCGCGGGAGTGGTTTGAGATGCTTACGCGCAAATATAATCTGGTTGCGGTTGATCAGATAGATTTTATATACGTTTTCACCTTTGGTTGAATAAGAATGGTAATGCCTCACCGTTACCGGCCAGATCATCTCAAGTTCACAACCCTTTTCTTTCGCCCTGTAGCAAAAATCAACATCTTCATAATAAGTGCCGAATGTTTCATCGAATAAACCAACCTTCTCCAGCACCTGCCGCGGAATAAACAGTACACAACCAGAGAAATAATCTGGCTTGACCTTTTTGAGCTGGTAATCAGGGACATGGTTATTGAGATTGACTGTACCCCCAAGCCAGAGGTGAACTTTTCCGCCAGTGTTGTAGATAAGATGAGTGTCTCGAAAGTAAATCAATGGAGAATAAATGCTGTTATTGCCTTTAGCCTGCTGCAACATCCTATTGATGAAATCTGGTCTCAACTCAACATCATTATTCATAATGATGATGTGAGTGATGCGCTCGTCTTTCATGAGTTCGCGCAGCCCCATATTCACTCCGCCTGAAAAGCCCTTGTTAACCTCGGAATGGAAAACCGTGATGCGCGTATCGTTCACCGGGTTGGCAACAAACTTCTCCTTCTCTTCAAATGAGTTATTCACCACCACCAATCGCAAATCAGCAAATTCGCTGGCCATCACCTGACCCATTAATTCACTGGTGATCTCAAAACCTCGCCAGTTGACTGTGACTATGCCGATCATACGCTTCTCGCTCTTTTCTCACACAGGGTTTTCTATAGGGGGTTGGCTTACCGCGAACGTTGGTCCATTCTACCCCATCAACAGCCTAATGCTGCTCTTCCAGTCCGGCAGGTGGATGTTAAAGGTTTCCTCGAACCTGTCGCAATTCAGTGCTGAACACACTGGACGTCGGGCAATGGCGGGGAAATCAGCGCTCTTGGCTGTTAGGATTTGCTTCACTACCTGTTCTTCTTTATTGGGGTCAAACTCAACAACCGCTCTGGCCCATTCATAGCGGGTGGCTGCGCCTGCGCCTGCCAAATGGTATAAGCCGCGGTGCTGACACAGGTAGTCCAAAATACTTGTACCGCCCTGGATGATGACCTGAGCGCTCGCCTGGGCCAACATCCTGGCCCAGGTGGGGCTGCCAATCTGGTCGTCAACTATGCGCATCACCTCTTGCGTTCTTGCCCAATTGAGCACTTTGCTGATAAATCCTGCCCGTCGCAGGCTGTACACCCAGCTGGTTCTGAAGATCAGGTAAGTGCCTTCCACGGCTGCCACCTGCTGCTCTCCTTCCAGTTTGGTCACGCCATAGGCGTTGATCGGGTTGGGTGCATCATTTTCGATGTAAGAAGATCCTTTTTCGCCGTCAAACACATAATCCGTGGAATAATGGATAAGCGCGCCGCCAAGTTTTTTCATCTCCTCAGCCAGCACGCCCGGGGCGACCCCATTGACCAGACGCGCCACTTCAAATTCACTTTCCGCTTTTTCCACAGCGGTGTATGCTGCAGGGTTTAACAGGATATCTGGTTTGACCGTTTGAACAAGCTCACGCAACGCGTGGGAGTTTGCCAGGTCAACTTCAGGATAGTCCACGGCAACAATCTCCCCCAGGGTCATGCAGGTGCGCATGAGCTCCCATCCCAGTTGCCCATACTTACCGATCAATAAAAACTTCATGAAACGCTCTCGATAAATTGCTTCAGATAGTTACCATAGCTATTGGACTCATATATTTTCGCTAATTTAAGAAGCTGATCCTTATCAATAAACCCCATGCGGTAGGCGACTTCTTCAGGGCAGGAAATCATAATTCCCTGGCGTTCTTCCACCGCCTGGATAAAATTCGAAGCCTGCAGCAATGACTCGTGCGTGCCCGCGTCCAACCAGGCAGTACCGCGGCTCATCTGGTGCACGTTGAGCTCCCCTCTTTCCATATACATGCGGTTCAGGTCAGTAATCTCAATCTCACCGCGCGCAGAAGGTTTAAGCGATTTTGCCATCATCACCACTTTTTCATCATAAAAATACAACCCTGGTACAGCAAATTTGGACCGTGGATTGGCCGGTTTTTCTTCCAGGCTGATAGCCTTGCCCTGTTCATCAAATTCGACCACTCCATAACGCTCGGGGTCTCGTACCGGGTAGGCAAACACAATGGCTCCCCTGGTTAAGGCCGCGGACTCACGCAGTTTCTCTGGTAACCCCTGACCGAAGAAGATATTATCGCCTAAAATCAAGCAGCAGGGTTCACCGTTGATAAATTTTTCGCCCACGATGAAGGCGTCTGCCAGCCCACGGGGTTCAACCTGTTCAGCGTACGCAAACTCCAGGCCCCATTGAGAACCGTCACCCAGCAGCCGGCGAAAGGATGGTAGGTCCTCAGGAGAGCTGATGACGAGGATCTCACGGATGCGCGCCAGCATCAGCATGGAAAGAGGATAATAGATCATTGGTTTGTCGAAAACTGGTAGTAATTGTTTGCTCGTGCTCAGGGTGAGTGGAAACAAGCGCGTGCCTTTTCCGCCAGCCAGGATGATCCCTTTCATTTTTCACCTCTTTTTGTATAGTTCTTAACCATCCACTCTTCATACTGTTTTTGCGCTCTGATGGAATTGATCCAGGCTTTGTTTTCAAGGTACCACTGCACCGTTTTACGCAGCCCTTTCTCCACATCATGACGCGGTTTCCAACCAAGCTCACGCTCAATTTTGCTGGTGTTCATGGCGTATCGCCGGTCGTGCCCGGGACGGTCGGTTACAAATTTTTTCAGTTTTTGGTGTGGGCGGAACTCAGAATCGGGTAAAAATTCGTCCATTAATGCGCAAATCGCATCAACGATCTCGATGTTCGGCGGCTGGTTGTTGCCGCCAACATTGTAACTTTCACCTACTTTACCTTCTTGAAGCACTTTCCAAATCGCCTCGCAATGATCCTCCACGTACAACCAGTCGCGAACCTGCATGCCATCCCCATAAATGGGCAACGCTTTACCTTCAAGCGCGTTCAACACCATCAAGGGAATCAGCTTCTCCGGGAACTGGTAAGGGCCATAATTGTTAGAGCAGTTGGTGAGGGTTACCGGCAGGTTGTACGTGTGGTGGTAAGCGCGCACCAGGTGGTCGCTGCTGGCTTTGGAAGCAGCGTACGGGGAATTTGGTGAATAGGGCGTGGTTTCACTGAACGCTGGGGCACCTGGCTCGAGTGAACCGAAAACCTCGTCAGTAGAAATATGGTGGAATCTCACCTGTTCTGGTTTGAGTTTTTTCTCAGCCAGCCATACAGCGCGGGCAGCTTCGAGCAGAGAGAAGGTGCCCAAGATATTGGTGTTCATGAACGCTGCGGGTCCCAGAATCGACCGGTCGACATGGGATTCAGCGGCGAAGTGCACCACGGCATCGATGTTATATGCGCGAATGAGTTCAGTAACAGTTTGCTGGTCGCAAATATCCGCCTGCACGAACTGGTATCGGGCTTCAGCCGGAATGTCTTTGAGGTTTTCCAGGCTGCCTGCATAGGTGAGCAGGTCCAGGTTCAATATAAACACGTCGGTGAAATGCTTGAGCGTATAGTAGATGAAGTTAGAGCCGATAAAGCCGGCGCCGCCTGTGACAAGCACGCGTGAAAAGTTCATAAAAAAACCTCCGCTTGCAAAAATGAAACACCGCGCGCATCTTTTTCAGAAAGGATCAGTGTTTGCTGCACCTGTTCAGGCCACTGAATGCCAATTTCCGGGTCATTCCAAATGATGGTACGCTCATCAGGCTGTGAATAGAAGTCCGTAGCTTTATAAACCACGTCAGCCCAATCAGAAAGTGTATAGAAGGCATGCCCGAATCCAGGCGGAATCCAAAGCATATGCTTGTTTTCCGCAGACAGGTTGCATCCCACCCATTTTCCAAATGTCGGCGATGATCGGCGCAGGTCTACTGCCACATCAAAGATTTCGCCTGACACCACGCGCACCAGTTTCCCCTGGGTGTGCCTGATCTGGTAATGCAATCCGCGCAACGTACCGCGAATTGATCTGGATTGGTTATCCTGGACGAATTTTTGGTCGATACCCGCGTTTTTAAACCTTTCCTGTTGAAAGGTCTCCATGAAAAAACCGCGTTCATCGCCAAAAACACGGGGTTCGATGAGCAACACATCAGCTAAACGAGTAGGAGTAAATTTCATCCAAGTTCACCTGTTTAAACTGTGTGCATCGGCAAGAGACCTGGAATAAATCACACTGACCTCTGCTCCTGTGCCTGAAGACACGATATGACCATTTTCGAGCAGCACTGCCCTTGTACACAACTCGGAAATCAATTGCGCATCATGGGTAACAAGGAACACAGTCGCGCCGCTCTTGATCAATTCCTGCATTCGATTGCTGCATTTTTCTCTGAATGCAGCATCACCTACTGAAAGCACCTCGTCCAGGATAAGGATGTCAGGTACCCATGCAGTGGCGATTGAGAAACCCAAACGAGCCACCATCCCGGATGAATAGGTTCGAATTGGAGAATTAATAAAATCTTCAATCTCACTGAAGGCCAAGATCGCATCAATCTTATCTTTTATCTCAACCCGTTTGTGTCCTAAGAGAGTACCATTTAAATAAATATTCTCATAACCGGTTAATTCAGGGTGAAATCCCGCGCCGAGCTGGAGCAAAGGCGCAACAATCCCCTTTACCCACACTCTACCAGTTGTGGGGTAAAGCACTCTTGAGATCACCTTGAGCAGTGTGGATTTGCCCGCTCCATTTCTGCCAATGATGCCAAAGATTTCGCCCTTGTTAATCGAGAGGTTGATATCGTTCAAGGCAAAAAAGTCTTTATAATGGACTTTGCCAAGCACCTTTTTGATGGCATATTCTTTGATCGAAGCGAAGCGTTCAACAGGCAATCGATATGCCACACTGACATCTTTCAGGAATACTGCGGTCTGTTCCTCAGGATCATTTAAGGTCATTTGATTACTGGTATCCAAAACGTTTAGATTTGCTGGTAAAAACCCACCAGCCAATAACGAGCATCAAGATCGCAATCGCGAACCCAATTAACCAATCAAGCCCAGAAGGGATAACGCCATCATAAAGCAGGTTGCGTATGATCTTGATGAAGTAATACATTGGGTTGATCTTCAAGAACAGACCGCCCATAATGTCCAATTGCAGCTCTGCCGGGTAGATGATGGGTGTAATGTAGAACCATGCCTGAAGGATAACCGGCGCAAATTCAGCAATATCCGGGAAGAATACCACACCGGTTGATAGCAAGAGCCCTAAGCCCAAAGTAAATGTCGCTAAAAGGAGTAATCCAACAGGGAATAACAAAACGGTGGGATGAATGGGTACCTTGGTCACCAGAAAAATGAGAGCCATCGGGATGATCGATAAAAGGTAATTGAGAATTCCTCCGCCTAATACAGAAATCACAAAGGCGGTCTGAGGTAAATAAATCTTGTTATAAAGATCGCTTCCTCGCAGGGTGGTATTAAGAGAAAACAAGATGGTTTGAGAAAAGAAAGACCAGGTGATCAAGCCGGTGATAATATACGCCGGGTACACGCTTCTCATATTAAAAAATCGAGAGAAAACAATTGTTAGAATAATCATGGTAGCAAGCGGGTTCAACATGGTCCACAACACACCCAGCGTGGAACGCTTATACCTTGCCACAATATCTCTCTTCACCAGTTGAACCATCAAGTCTCTGTAAAACCAAACGGCTTTAATCTCTTCGATCGCCACCCATTTGACCTTTTCACTGTCGTAGATCTTGACCTGATTCTTAGACCGGACCATTGCCACCTTTGCGTTTAGGATTTTCTCCTAACAAGATTCAACTACTGACTGTAACTCAGAAGTGATTGAGGTTGTTCCATTTTATCGACCAATCATTATAACCGATACGCTTTTTGCCCAAATCAATCGGGTGGGCTCTGCCAAAGAAGATGCGCTCATAGAAATCATCGTGTCTTAACCACTCAATACTGGTCGGGGCTTCAAATACTTTCTATTTGTTCAATATCCGCATCAACCATCAGGTGAACCAGTTCTTTAAAATTCACCTCTGGCAACCAGTTCAGGTCAGCCGCTGCGCGGGTGGCGTCTCCAATCAATGGCACTTCCTCAACAGGGCGGTAGAATTTGGGATCATAAGTAACAAAATCGCGGTAATCCAACCCTGCTCTCTCAAACGCGAGTTGGCAGAACTCACGTATCGTGTGACCCATGCCGGTCGCAATCACGTAATCGTGGGGGGCATCCTGCTGCAGCATTTTCCACATCGCCTGCACGTAATCAGGGGCATAACCCCAGTCCCGTATCGCTTCCAGGTTACCCAACACCAGTTTTTCTTGCAACCCTGCTTTAATCATAGCGACTCCGCGAGAGATCTTGCGCGTTACATATTCAAACCCTCTGCGGGGTGATTCGTGGTTGTAGGCAATGCCCGTGCAGGCGTATAAGCCATAATTCTCCCGATAATTGGCTGTGAGGTAATAACCTGTCACCTTCGTGATTCCATAGGCTGAGCGTGGGTTGAATGGGGTTTGTTCATTTTGGGGGGAATTTTTTGCGCGGCCGAATAATTCGGATGAGCCGGCAAAATAAAACTTACATCCTGGAGAGGAGTTCTTTAATGCAGAAAGCACATTATGTGTGCCATGGATGTTCGTATTAAAAACAGTGAACTCTTCATCAAATGAATACGAAACGAAAGAATACGCCGCAAGGTGATAGCACTCGTCTGGTTGTTCTTTTTCGAAGATCGCCTGCAAGGATGGGTAGGACTCGATCGATCCCACGTGCAGGACAAGATCGTTCATGCAGTTTTTTAATCTCGTCAATGAACGTTCCGGGTCTTCAATTTCATTACGCAGCACAAGCCCATGAACGTCATACCCCTTGTGCAGTAAAAACTCAGCCAGATACGAACCATCTTGCCCGGTAATTCCCGTGATAAGCGCTTTTTTCATCATCCCTCAGTCATTTGACCATCTCATCGACCAGTTGGATACTCAAATTAATACCATTTTACATTCATTAATTCAAAAACACCGAGGTGAAGCACACATCAAGTCAGTCAGTCGATCTTCAGTGCGACAATATTTTTCCAACCCCCAGTGCGCTCCAGCCTTCGTTGATGCCAATTATTTGTAGAGTATAATGCATTGGTCAACCCAGAAATAGCAAGTCTTCAGAAAGGTGAGAATTTGAAGGACAAAACTCGAATCGGTATCATCGGAACAGGTTTCATCGCAAATGGGCTGATGAAGGCGATCGAGTGCCAACCAGACATGGTAGTCTCCGCGGTTCTCACCCGCAGGCCTCTGAGTGATTTTCCTCTCAGCGAGTTGCACACCCAATCTGTAGATGAATTATTGAATAAAAGCCAGGTGATTATCGAATGTGCCGGGGACCCTATTTACGGCACTGAGGTCGTGGCCCGCGCATTGGAAGCGTCGCTACCTGTCATCACCATGGACGCTGAGCTTCAGGTCACTGCGGGGACATACCTTTCTACATTGGGGTTGTTCACCGAAGCGGAAGGTGACCAACCGGGCGCTCTGGCCGCCCTAAAACGTGAAGCCCTGGCCATGGGATTTATGCCGTTGGTATATGGCAATTTAAAAGGGTTCCTCAACCATTTGCCAACACTGGAAGATATGCAATACTGGGCAAAAGTTCAAGGCATCAGCCTGGACCAGGTGACCGCTTTTACCGATGGCACAAAGCTTCAACTGGAACAGGTTCTGGTAGCCAACGGGCTCGGCGCGACCATCGCCTGCCAGGGATTGCTTGGATATTCTTCTGCGGATGTAGAAGAAGGATCCTATCGATTAGCAGCCCAGGCAAAAAACTTGGGCCAGCCAATCAGCGATTATTTGATCTCCCAACCAGGCGCGCCCAAAAAACTACCTGCTGGCGTATTCATCACCGGTGAACATGATCCACGGCAGGCTCCGTCTCTAAAATACCTCAAACTTGGCGAAGGTCCATTCTACACATTGTTACGGAATTATCATCTTTGCCACCTTGAAATACCCAAAACAATCCGCGAAGTGATGCAAGGTGGTCAGGTGCTGCTGGATAACAGCAGCAAACCGTCCACCAGTGTGGTGGCCATTGCCAAGACAGCGTTAAAACCAGGTCAGTTCATCAACCAAGCCTTGGGCAGCTTTGAAGTTCGGGGGGAAGCCATCTTGATTAATACTATGCCTGATCATCTTCCGATTGGTCTCATGCGTAACGCAAGGATTAGGCACCATATCGAACCGGGTCAACTGCTTACCATGGGTGATGTAGACCTGCCAAACTCTTTAGCCTTAAAAGCCTGGCAGTACACACTCCACCAATCGCAATAAAACCTATCGCTCTGATTGTGAAAAAATCCTCCGCGGCTGACCGTCCACATCAATCAAACAGTTAATCCCGCGCTTCAAGAAGAACGCGCATACAATCCACCGGTTTTTCTGCTAAGTCAGCGATTGCAGCGCCAACCTGTCTTCTCGTCAAATAACAGGCTAGCTTCATGGTCCAGTTGAATGATGGCGATGGATTCTACGATTTCGCGTTGGGCTGCCCATAAAGTATCGCGCTGGATAAGGCAACCCACAAAGATAACATCACTGCCATCAGCGAAAGCTTCCCTGGGGATGATCCCTGTTGAGTAACCCACCAGTACATGGTCTTTGGCTAGCAACATCAACTCAAAACTAAGGTTGCCCGGCCGGAAAAAGTTACCTCGATAATAGCGCGGGTGATACGCCCTGCCTTGAACAAGGATGTGATTTGGGTCTTGCAGGAACGCGTTCCACTCATCAGCACTTACCAACCCGCGCTGCGAAAGTGTGGCGTACGCTTTTCCTTCAACCGTAGGGTCATCCTCCTCTGGAAGTTGTCCTGGGATAAGGTTGAGGACCGGTAAGATTAACCCCAGCACCAGGAAAGTTGCTAACAGTGAGGGAATAGCCAAACCGCGCCGTCTGCCCGGTAAACCAGCGCTGGTCTGCTCCGCAACGTTTGGTTTTTGTGAACTTTCATCGGCACTTCCTGAGAAGACCTTGATTCCACATGAGCTTAATGTGAATAGCCCAAGGCAATAATACAAAAGCAAAACCCAGACCACCGGCTCCAGGTAACGACCGCCCGAGGTTTGTGATACCGCGTTCCCGGTGTAGTACCCCATCTGAATGACCACCCCGCTGAGCCCGGCCCAGCCAAATCGTTTCCATGCGGCCATAATGCCGATGAGCACCAGGGTCAGGTTGATGCCCATAACGATCAGATTCTCCGATCGAAGACGAGTCTTCCAGATTGGCTGCGCTTCGGTAAAAGCCCATATGCCATCTTTGACCTGTTCCTGTATGGAATGCAAGACCAGGCTGGTGGGCAGCTTGGCTAGCCCAGTATAAATATTATTTAGGAAATGAAAAAGGATGCCTGAAACTCCAGCCTGGTCGATCTCCCCGATCTCATAATGCAGTATTTCATGAGGTTCATTGGAGCCTGTCTCGGCTTGCGCATTTGGAAGAAACGCCGTAGAGGGAGGCGAGACCTCGCTATCCGTTTCAGCTTTATTGTCACCGTGGCGCAAGGAGAAACGGCTGTTAATGACCTCTTCAATCTTGGAAATGTAATGGCTTTTCCCCTGGTTGTTGGTCGCAGAAAAGAACCAAGGGCTAAACACCAGGAGGAAAGCCAACCCGGCAAATAAAACCGTGGTGAACACCTTCTTGAACATACCTTTGCCCGCCAGAAATACTACCAGGATCAAGAACGGAATAATAAAGATGGGATTGAAGCGAATCAAAACGCTCAGCCCCAGCAACCCCCCGCTCAGAATCGCCCAACGTGGATCAGTGGGGCTTGTCAACCATTTAAATGCCGCAACGGCGAACAGCAGCAGTAAAACCCCTGCCAGCAATTCAGGGTTCTCGAGCTTGACGTTCACGCTGCCATTCTCGCGGTAAAGGGCGATGGCGTAAGCCCCTTGCAAAATAGCCAGCAGCGCGAGGAATATCCCGAAGGCAAAACCAATCTTCTTACGCCCAACCAGGAACAACAACGCCGGCAAGCACGCAATGACCGCTATCTGCAACTTCAGGTAATCGTCGATCGATGGGCCAAAGATCGCCTGACCCAGCGCCAGAAACGCCATGTAAAGCGGTTTGTCTGTTAACCAGTGATTGTAGACTCCCTCCCCAAGGGTGATGTAATGCGAACCGATGCTGTAAACAGCATCATTGATATCCGGGTAACAAATCCCGTTAGGAGGATACGGGCCGGGGCGGTCATCTGTGCACGGGAGAGGAATGCTTGACCAAATAATAAAGGTGACCACCCAGAGCAAGAGAAAGAACAGCGCAGTGCTCCATTTACGTGTGGGGGTTCTGGATAAGGTCCTTTGCTCCAGTCTGAACAAAAGCATAAATGCTGCCCACGCCAGGATAACTTGTAAGCCTGAAAGCGGCGCGCCGGGGGGAAAATACAATTGTTTCGCGCTGAAATTACCTTCCGTTTGGACCAGGATTATGAACACCAGAATAGTTAAACCAGTGAGAATACCTCCTGTAAGCAGGTATTTGCGTGACACCTGAATATTTCGCAGCCCAGATTGAAGTTTACCCGGCTCCCTGTTCACCCAGAAAGCAAACACCCCTTGCACCACCATCAGCTCGACCCAAATGAGCAAAGGCTGCAACCTGGTAAAGCTCGACGCCCATTCCTCCAGGCGATACGCGGGTATCCAGATCGTGAGCCACAGGAATAGCATCGTCAGTCCCCCCACCCACGGCAGGGTTTTCTCCAGGGGAGCAGCGGGTGTAAGCCGGCCGGTGATGCGCGTTCTTAATCGCCGGTCAATAAGCAATACCGCCAAAAAGAGCAGCGCCGCCAGCACCCCTCCGAGCATGATCAAGCGGCTCTTGGAATAACCGAAATAAAAGGCATTCTTTGGGTCAGAAGGGATGGAAAGCAGGGTCGCTATGACAGCGACGCCCTCGACGAAAGAAATAAGCAGGAATAAGGCGGTGATTCGATCTTTGCGCCGGGTCATCTTCAGCTCGAATTACCTTTTCTTCGCAAATTTGGGCTGTACACGGTCTTCACGCTCCACGCCCGCTGAGCACGATATAAAAAGTTTTAAACAGAATGAACACATCCATCAACAAAGAAAAATTGCTGATGTAGTATTCATCCAACTTCAAACGCTCCTTGAAACTCACGCTGTGCCGCCCCATCACCTGCCACCAGCCGGTAAGCCCTGGCGTGACACGATGGATAATCGCGGCAGAATCTCCCATCTTCTCCAGCTCCGCAGGCAGATAGGCGCGTGGTCCAACCCAGCTCATTTCTCCCTTGATCACATTAAGAATTTGCGGGAATTCATCAAAGCTGGTCTTGCGCAGGAATCTGCCCACCCTGGTGACGCGCGGGTCATCCTGAAGTTTATGATACCTCTCAAATTCATCGCGCAGGTTTTCATCCGCAGCCAGCAAATCCTGCAGTTTTTTATCCGCCCCCACAACCATCGTGCGGAACTTATAAATATTGAATAGTTTTCCCCCTTTGCCCATGCGTGTCTGTTTATACAGCACTGGCCCCGGTGAATCTATCCAGATGATGAGCGAAAAGAGCAGGAAAAGCGGAAAGGTGAAAACCAGGCTGAGCAGGCTTAAAAACAGATCCGCCGCGCGTTTGAGAAACAGTGCGAAAGGATTCAATAAGTTATACTGTACCTGCAGTGCGGGATGCCCGTCCAAATCCATGGTTTTCATTGCCAGCATGTTCAAAGGTGAATCTCCTAAAACATACAGCAGTTTGGGAAAGACCAGGCTCAAGGTCTGTAAATATTTACGAAAACCAAGCCGGGTTGAAACCGTGTAACTGGTGAAAATCCCCAGGCGAATATTCGCCTTACGGAATTCATTTAGTTGTTTTTCAGAGAACGGATAGACCGGCACCTCGTGAATTTTTACCTGCGGGAGGTCTTTGTCGAGAATGATTGCCGCAATCGGGCGGTAGGCAAGGCGCCGCGCTGATTTCAACTGCCGGATGACCATGGTCACATCTTTGCTGCCGCCGATAACTACAGCGGGTTGACCCCACCAGCGGCGCAATGACCCGCGGTTATGGAGCCATAAGCGGAAGCTGGTGATCAACACCAGCGCAAAGCACCAGTTGAACAGGAAAACCAACCTCGAAAACCGAGGACCGTAACCGAGGATGAAGATGATCATCGCCACGATAATATGAGAGAAGGAGACGATATACACAATTTCTCTGAACTCGACCACCCCCGTGCGGCCGTGACCAGGGTAGAGACCAAAGAGAAGAAAGATCACCAGGATGAAGAGGATTATTAACAAGAACAATGGGGCAATCTGGTTAAAATCGAGGACACCACCGATGATGGGGATAAGCGCCTTCCTGAGATAGAACGAAAGGATAAAAGATAAAATGATTGCGGACAGGTCAGAAAGTAACAATAGCCCGGAAACCAACCACGGCTTGTATTCATTCGAGAGAGCGAGTTCAGTAATGCCGTTTTGCGTATTTTGGGTCAAAGAAGGTCCTCCCCTGCTTATAGAGAGTATTTTACTCAAAAAACAAGTGCTCCGTTGCGTTCATGGTGCCTGAACGAACTGCCGAACCTGGGCGATAAAACGCTCGCCGTTAAATTCCCCAGCCCAATCACGGATTAAGCGGGCGTCAAAGCGGCTGCTTTCGAAGCGCTTGATCCCTTCAACCAGGCTGTCTTCTTCCTGGCGTTCAAAGAAAACACCACTGACATTTTCTTTGACTGTCTCCAGCACTCCCCCTTTACCCAAAGCGATGACCGGTACCCCCCAGGCTTGAGCTTCCAATGGCACGATACCGTAATCTTCATAGCTGGGGAAGATCAACCCGCGCGCGCGGCTGAATAACCTCTGCACCTCTTCATCGCTCACTCTGCCGACAAACCGAATCGTTGGGCCAGCCATTTGTTCCAGGCGAGCTCTTTCCGGTCCATCCCCTACCACCAGCAGTTGTCTCCCTAAACGGGTACAGGCTTTTACCGCCAGATCCACCCGCTTGTGCGAGATCAGGCGTGAAACCGAAAGATAATACTCCCCTTCATTTTCAATGGCCATTTGCGGGGGAATTTCCACAGGCGGGTAGATAACCTGCGCCTGTATATTGTAAACCTTGTGAATCTCATTCGCCATGTTGCGGCAGGTGGTGGCAAGCTTGGGGATTTCGCGCGTCCGCTTCAAATCCCATCGACGTAAAAGGGGAGTAACCCATTTCACCAAAGAGGTGGCTGGGCCGCGTATGGGCAGGCTTTCGGGGGTGTAAGATTCAGGCTTCCACAACAGCCGGAAAGGAGCGTAAAGGTAACATGCGTGTCTTACGGTGGAAGTCGGACGAATGAATTTCGCCAGGTAAGTAGAAGATGACAGCACAGCATCGAAGTTGCTGAAATCCTCGCGCTGGATCAAGGCGTACCACAGCGGGTACAGCAGCTTGAACTGGCGCTCTGATTTAACCAGGCGGGAGAACGGCAGCGTATTGACCTGCAGCGCTTTAAAACCTTCAAACGTATTCGCTTGCAGGTACACAGAAGTGTAAACCGGCGCCTGAGGAAAAGCCTTTGCCAGCCATAACACCATCCGCTCGGCGCCGCCTGAAACGCATAATGCATCATGTACAATCGCGATACGCATCAAGCTCTCCTGCCCGCATAAAATGGGTTAAGCAAGTATAACGTAAACCAGTCAACGATACAGCCGTAGAAATTCTCACCCACCGCGTTGGCTTTGAATTTTTCAATAGTTTGTAGTATTCTAAAAACTGTGCAAGGCGGCTCACATTGAACCAGCAAAAAAACTTGACCCCAAACGTACCGCTGCCCATGCCTTCCGCCCCGCTCTTTCAGGTGTTGCGGCGGGCATACGGCTACCTGCGCCCTTACTGGAAAAAAACCGCGGGGGCATACATCGCCCTTTTCGCGGTGTTGGGGTTCAATACACTTATTCCGCAGTTCATCCGCTGGATCATCGATAATGGTATCGCTGGCAAACAAATGAGCGTTTTAACCTGGTCTGTGCTGGCGTTACTGGCAATGACCATCATCAAAGGGGCGCTTAATTATTTTGTAGGGCTTCTATCCGAAACTGCTTCTCAAAACGTGGCGTTTGACCTGCGGAATGACATCCAGCGGAAACTGACCCAGTTGTCTTTCTCCTTCCACGACCAGTCTGAGACCGGCGAGCTGCTCTCACGCGCGGTTCAAGATGTAGAAAGGGTGCGCTTTCTCACCGGCCGGGCAACGCTGAGAATTGCCGAGGGTGTACTGCTGCTGCTCATTACCAGCATTGTGCTGCTGGTAATGGATTTTAAACTCGGGTTGCTGACCTTGCTCACCATGCCGGCGCTGGTCTATCAGGCTATGCGTTTTGGGTCCAGGTTCCGACCGCTCTCACTGCAGGTGCAAAAGCAGCTGGCAGCCCTGACCACCGCGGTAGAGCAGAACTTGCGCGGCAGCCGGGTGGTCAAAGCGTTCGCGCAAGAAAAAGCCGAAATTGAACGATTCGGCATTACCAATAACATCTGGCTTCAGTTATCCAATCAGGCAGCGCGCATGCAGGCTTTTAACGTCCCAATGCTTTTCTTGATTGCCAACCTGGGAATGGCCATCATCATTTTCTACGGCGGCAGCCAATACATGGAAGGTATTATCAGCATGGGAACCATCGTGGCGTTTGTCAGTTACGTTGGCAACCTGATAGAACCGGTGCGCCGGCTGGGCATGATCATTCCTGCCATCGCGATCGCCGGCGCAGCTTCTGAACGTATTTTTGATGTGCTCGATTTCAGCTCTCAGGTGCGCGATGAACCTGGCGCCAAAGCGATAAAAAAAGTCAACGGGAGAGTCCGTTTTGAGCATGTTTCTTTTCATTACGGGCGCAATCAAATCTTAAAAGATGTCTCTTTCGATGTTCAACCTGGTCAGGTGGTGGCTTTATTGGGGCTCACCGGTTCGGGAAAATCTTCCATCGTCAATCTAATCCCGCGGTTTTATGACCCAAGTGCAGGGCGCATCCTGGTTGACGAGATGGACATCCGCGCCATGACCCTCAAGTCATTACGCCGCCAAATTGGCATCGTGCTGCAGGAAACCACATTATTCGCCGCCACAATTCGAGAGAACATCGCCTTTGGCAATGAGAAAGCCACAGATGAAGAGGTCATCGCCGCCGCCAGCGCGGCGCAGGCGCATGAGTTCATCATGCAAACCCCTCAGGGTTATCAAACACGGATTGGCGAAAGGGGTGTCACCCTTTCTGGCGGGCAGAAACAGCGCATCGCCATCGCGCGGGCGATCTTGATGAACCCGCGCATCCTCATTTTAGATGACGCCACGGCTTCAGTAGACACCGCGACCGAGCAGCTTATCCATCAGGCGCTCACCAGGCTGATCCAGGGGCGCACCACCTTTGTGATCGCTCACCGCCTTTCTACCGTGCGCCACGCTGACCTCATCCTGGTGCTCGAAGGCGGAACCATCGCAGCGCGCGGAACGCACGAGGAACTGCTGCGCAGCTCAAGCACTTACCGCGCCATTTACAACCAGCAGCTGAAAAAACAGGAGGAAACCGGGTGAGTTTTTCCATCGGACCCACCAGTTCTGGTTCAGGACCCCGCACCCTGCTGGAAGATTTCGGCAGTGTTGGTGAGCAGAACGGCGAGGTTTACAACCCGCGCGTGGTACGGCGCATGCTCGCTTACCTCGCGCCCTACCGCTGGCGTATGGTCGCTGCCCTTCTCTTAACACTGGTGGAAGCTGGTCTGACCTTGCTCACACCGTACCTCATCAAGGTGGCCATAGACCAGTACATTATTCCCGCAAACCGCCAGGGGTTAGCGCGCATTGCACTCACCCTCACCATTTCGTTTATCCTTTTATTCGCTGCCAGCTCGTTTCAACGTTATATCGTTTCATGGGTTGGACAAAATGTGCTCACCACGCTACGCGCTGACCTCTTTACAAAACTTCAATATCTGCAACAGGCATATCACGACCGCCATATCGTAGGCGTGACCGTGTCTCGCGTGATCAACGATGTGGCGGAGATCAATGAACTGCTTTCTCAAGGGATCATCACCCTGCTGGGTGATCTGGTTGTGCTCATTGGCATCATTATTGTCATGCTGAGCATGAGCCCCCGGTTGGCGCTGCTTACATTTACCGTGCTACCCATCATGCTCGCTGCCACGTGGTTGTTTTCTCGCCAGGCGCGTAAAGCCTTCCGCAAGACCCGTTCAAGTGTCGCTGCGGTTGTTGGTGATCTGGCCATGGACATCAATGGCATTCGCGCCATCCAGGCTTTCACCCGGGAGAAAGCCTCTCAGGAACGGTTCGAGCAAGTTAACCTGAAAAATCGCGACGCTTACATCAACGCTATGAACCTATCGTTTATTTTCCTGCCGGGAATTGAGTTCCTCGGAATGCTGGCAACAGTGATTGTGCTATGGTTTGGCGGGCATTATGTAATGGGCAGCGCGGTCACTTTGGGGGTGATGGTAGCGTTTTTAAGTTACGTCAACCGGTTCTTCCAACCCATTCAGGAGCTCAGCCGTATTTACACCACCTTTCAGTCGGCGATGGCTGGCGGCGAACAGGTAGTTGAGCTGCTGGATACCCCTCTTGAAATCATCGAAAAGCCGGGTGCGCCCGAACTGCTCCCGCAAAATGGAGAAATTCGGGTGACCGGTGTTTCATTCAGGTACAATCCCGATTCAGCGGAAGTGCTTCACGATATCCATATGGTAATCCCTGCCGGTAAAACCGCTGCGCTGGTTGGTCCAACCGGCGCCGGTAAAACCACCATCGCCAACCTCATAGCCAGGTTTTATGACACCACGGCGGGTTCTATAACCATTGACGGCGTGGATATCCGTGATGTCACCATCCACTCCCTGCGCAGGCAAGTGTGTGTGATCTCGCAGGACCCTTTTCTCTTCTCCCGTTCCATCGCGGAGAACATCAGGTTTGGCAACCCAGCCGCCACGGATGAAGCAGTGATGCAGGCGGCCAGGCAGGCCAATGCGCATGACTTTATCGACCGCCTGCCGGATGGCTACAACACCCGCGTACTGGAAGGCGGCGTGAACCTCTCACAGGGTCAACGCCAGTTGCTCAGCATCGCACGCGCGCTGCTGACCAATCCCGCGGTGCTCATCCTGGATGAGGCCACGGCTAATATCGATTCGGTGACAGAAGCACTGTTGCAAGACGCCATCGCGCGCATGCTCAAAGGTCGCACAGCCATGGTCATTGCGCACCGGCTCTCAACCGTTCGTAACGCGGACCTGGTTTTTGTAATCGCTGAAGGCAAAATCGTTGAACAGGGCACTCACAACAGCCTGCTGAAAATGAATGGCTTATATCGCCAATTGTACGAACGTCAGTTCATGGATGAACCTGGAACCTGAAATTCGCTTATCCGGATAAATCTCACCAACTCTCAATCTGGCTGCGCATCTGGTTGATGGCTAATTGGGAGTATTTCAACTCATCCAGGATCTTCTCATTGTGCGCGCTCTCCGAACGCACAAAACGGGTGTAAGGAGAAATCGCTTCTTCGATGCGCTTGAGGCTGAGGTCAATCTCTTTTGTGAACTCCTGCCTTAAAGAATCTACCAGTTCAGCGCGCAGGTTCGATATTTTTTGATGCAACTCGCTTTTGGCTTTTCGGCGTTTGGCGGGGATGATGAACAAACCCAGCGCCGCCACTGCTCCAGCCGCCAGTATGCCGGTTACATCTGCGGACATGGTGGTAGCCAGAACAGTTACCAGCGTTCCCAAACCGATTGCCCCCACCTCAACTGCCGCAGAAGCCGCCACCGCGTTTTTGGCGTTTTCCGCGATGGCCGCCGCTTCGGCGTGTTTGTCAAAACCAGCCACCACCTGCTCTGCTTCTCTGCCGATGGCGTCTAACAGCCGCTCCCGGTCATACGTGAAATGGCTGTTGATGCCTTCACCGATTAACTTCTCCTTGTGCTCGCGCTGCCGATCCGCCAGGTAAGAAGTAACCGCTTTCCATTGCTGCAAATCACATCCCACCAGCCAATCGATCAGCGCGTTCACCCTGGTTTCTACCTGTTCTGGCAGGTCAGACACCACCTCGCGGGTAAAGTCTGACCGCATGCGTTCTTTCTTAAGCAGGTCCATCACCTTTACCAGCCTGAAACGGTCTTCAAAGAAAGCGTCACCGCGCTGTTCCATCTCGTAAAAGATGTTTTCCACATCCGCCATGCGGAAATCAAAATCTTTGCGCATATCATTGCGGTAAACTTCTTGCTGCCTTTCCACGTTTTGCAGCATGCTGATATCTTCCTGGAGGATTTGCCGTTGAGCCTCTGCCTTCGCGTAATATTTACCTGTCAGGTGCGCCCCCACCCCAAGCGGGTTAAGGAACTTGAGCCGCACCTGTTCAGCCTGATCCAAACTGTTGTGAATGTAGGTTTCCAACGCTTCAAAACCACTGTCCTGCCAGAGCTGGGGTTCTCCCATCTTTGCGCGCAGCGCCAGCCTGGAACTTACCGGAAAGATTTGCGGCGTGCTGTTCAGTAGAACCTGGGCGTTTTGTTGAACAAATTCAACCACCTGTTCAAGTTCGCTTTTCTCCTGGAACAGGTCGGTCTTATTAAGGATAATGACCACCTTCTTCCCCCAGGCGCGGATTTGCTCCATAAAAACCCGTTCGCTTTCTGTAAAGGGGCGGTCAGCGGAGGTGACGAACAGCACCAGGTCAGCGCGGGGGATGAAATGCGTGGTCAGTTCCTCATGCTGCCGGATGACGGCGTTGGTTCCAGGCGTATCCACAATGCTCAGCTCCGACAACAGCTCAACCGGATACAGCAGCAGGGTGTGCCCTTCTTCCACCAGGCTGGGCGCGCCTTTCTCTCCGTAGCGTAGAATGTTGATCTGAGACGTTGTTGGCGTCACTCCTTCCCTGAGGAGCTTTTGACCTAACAGCGCGTTAATGAACGCGCTCTTGCCAGCGTTGAATTCGCCCACAATCACCAGCAGAAAAAGATCATCGAGTTGAGAGATGGAATGCCCGAGAGAGGTCACATCTTCTTGAGAGGCGTCATAACCCAATAACTTTAAACGCAGGTCATTGAGCAGGCTTCTCTCACGAGACAGTAGATCTTCCTGCAATGGTGTCAAGATTCTCATAGCGCTCCTTCCTTCTCTTTACCAGCTTTCATGTTGCTGCCCGCTCTGGAATACATATCCATTCCAGCCTTTGTGTGCAGGCAAGGTTATTATAGCCTTATTGCCAACGCCTTTAACAGGGTGGAAATGAGCAACCCTGAACCAAACCGCCGCAGATTGGAACAGAGTCGCGAAGGTGGTTTCTCATTGAGTTACCCCATACGCCTGAACACAGGGAGGTTGTTAATCCTTCTGCTGTCCTTCCATCACCCGGGGCTTACCACGGCGGGTGCCCCCGAAGCTGGTAGCGAAATTGTCATTCGAAAACAAACAAAATAATGCCCCGCGCGTGACCGGTAAAAAGAACACTCTGGTCCTTCAGGCAATTCCTTACGCGAAGTTATTATCGGTTCGCCTGATTATTACTGTTTCATGCCAGCCCAGATCGGCTTGAGCGCAAAATAAAGCAGAACCAAAGGGAAAAGGTGGATGAGCGCGCTGATCTTGAAGGGAGTGCCCTTGATCGACATAAACAGGAAGATGGGGACAAGCAGCAAAATAAAATAAATAAATACCCAAAGCTTTTCTTTCTTGCGCCACATCATCCATGCGGCTGCGGCAGCCAGGGTGCTGAAAACCGCGTCAATCCACCACACCCATAATCCAGTTGTTTGAGTGGCGCTCCTGACCGCTGTGTAAGCCATATAGAGGTTCCCCAGGCCAGCCATCAAAATCAGGTAAGAGAGATTTTTCCAGATTCGAGCGAACTGCTCTTCGGTCAGGGCTGGTTTTTCCAGCGGCGCCCTGGCCGCAGCCCCTTTGTAACCGGGTTGAGCCTTCAGTTTGCCTTCTTGCCTTGTATTGACCTTTTTGATCGCTTTTCGATAAAGCACAATCACCAACAGGATGACTCCAAAAATAAGCGCGTAATATTTGAGCTCTTCAGGATTAAACGTGGTCATGGTTGCCTACTGACCCTCCGATTACAGGAAGTATCCACACAGGGATTTGGCGGCGCCCAAAGCCAGTGACCTTGAGCGCCTTTCATTATACACACCCAAATTCAGTTGAGCAGCCTGCTGATGATCTCTTTCCGCTTGTAACGCATTGGAAAATCAGGTATTTTCCTTTTCCTCCTCGGTAATCTTGCGGAAGGCATTCCTGATGGGCAAAATACCCAAATGCAGTTTTGGGCTCATATTGATCGGTTCACCGTAGTAGTCTACCAGTTGCTTGGCGGGATCCTTCTTTTGCGTTGCGAGAGAAACCACAACCATCAGGATGATCGCGGATATGAATGCCACGAAAGACGCCACATACACCGCGTCCCAGAAGGCGCACCACCAGGGTTCAGAAAACGCACCTTCACCGGCGTATCCGCAGACGAGCGCAGTGGATTGCCCTCCTAAACCAGTTTTAAAGAAGAAGATAGCCGCTGTAATCCAGACCGCGAAACCTCCAATAAAAGCCGCGTTCGCCCCCGATGAATTGGCTTTCTTCCAGTACATACCAAAGGAAAAAGGAGTGAAAAGACCCACCAACAGCAGCGTCCAGGCCACAACGGAGAGCTCATAGATCGTATGCGCCCACAAAGCAATTGAAAGCCCGAGTGCAGCATTGACGAGCACCATGATCCTGGTTGCCCACAGCGCCTTCTTCCCCTCCAGCTTCTTACCGGTGAGCAATGGAATCAGGTTTTCCGTCACAGCTGAAGCCCCCGCCAGCAGCGAGCTATCAGAAGTGCTCATCAACGCCGAAACCAGAGCAGCAATAAAAATAGCAGTCAGGATTGCTGGCATATGCCCCATGGCTGCATGCACCAGCAGGTAGCTGGTGTCTTCCATGCCTGGATTCAGTTGATAGGCCATAATACCGACCAGAGGGCTCATGATGCCAAAGAACAGATAGAGCACCCCAGCGAAATACGAACCGTAAACCGAAGTCGCCTGGTTGCGGGCGGCCATCGAACGCTGCATGAGATCTTGTGTGGCCACGGAGCCAAGTCCTATAGACATCCAGGCGGCTATCCAATACATCCATCCGGTGGGGCCGGTATAACCCAGGTAACCTTCACCCTTGGTCGGCAGCAGTTTAAAGGGTTGAGACACATACGTCGACCCCGCTCCTTCGATCAATCCGGGGAAGCCGCCGACCGCTTTAAGCATAAAAATGAACACCAGCGAGATGCCAATAGCCGTTAAGAACATCTGGAAGAAATCCAGCAGCGTATCCGCCATCATGCCGCCCATCATGGTATAGCCGGCCACAATCGTGATAACGATTACGCACCCCCATACCGGGTCAAGCCCAAAAATACCTTGGGCGATGGCGCCACCCGCCACAATTTGCGCGGCAGTCCAGGAGAAGTAGGTCAACATTTCCGCAATGACCGAGAGAACAACCGTCAGCTTGTTGTAGCGTCTTTCAAAGAAGTCCACCACGGTCAGGTACTTCGCGCGCCGCATCAGGCGGACAAAAAGGAAACCTGAAAGGAAAAGACAGGCTGAAGCGCCAAAGGGGTCAAAAACCACCCCCTGGAAGCCGTAATCATAAGCCGTCTCTGAAGCGCCCATCAAGGTTTCAGCTGCGAACCAGGTAGCCATAATGGAAGCCGCAGCCATGTGAATGGGCAGTCTTCTTCCTGCCACCACATAATCTGTATTGTCTTGAACTTTTCGACCGGCCCACACGCCCACGATGATGCGCACGGCGAAGAAGAGCGCAATGAACAGAAAAACCAGCCAAGCGTATTGATAACCTTCAAGAACCATTCGACCCTTCCTTTCTGACCTGAGACGGATAAGTTGAGGTATCAATCATTCAGACGCTTACCTCTTTCAATGTATCTTCCAGGCGGTTCAAAACCTCATCAATTTGAGCGTATTCAATAACAATAGGCGGTTCAATGCGAATGGTATGGGCGCTGGTTAGCGTTCCAGCAACCAGAACGCCGCGTTTAAAGAGCCCTGCCGCGACCTTGTACCCGACTTCCGCATCCTTGAAGTGTTGCCCGATAAGCAATCCTTTTCCACAGATGTAGTCGTATACGTTCGTGTATTTTTTCTCCAGCACCTTGAGAGCCTTCATAAAGTAATCGCCTTTTTCGCGTGCCTGCTTCGGAAAATCATCTCGCAACGCGACATTGATGGCGGCGATAGCCGCTGAACAGGCCAGCGCGCCGCCGCCAGTGGTGGTGGTATGAATGAACGGATTCGGCTCCATCATCACCTGCCAGATCTCTTCTGTAGAGCAGAAGGAGCTTACCGGCATGACCCCACCGCCCAAAGATTTGGCAACCGCAATGATATCAGGTTCCACCCCCCAGTGCTCCACACCCCACATGGTTCCAGTGCGCCCCATGCCCGTTTGCACTTCATCGGCAATAAGCAGCACACCATGCTCCCTGGTCGCTTTTCGAATTCGCGGCCAGAAGTCATCCGGGGGTACGATCGCGCCGGCTTCACCCTGGATGGGTTCCATCATCACAGCCGCCACGCCGATACCCACCTGGTCGCAAATTTGAAGCTGGCGCTCAACCGCAGCCGCGTCGCCATATGGAACATGGTAAACCTGACCGGCGTATAGCAAGCCAGGCGGTACGCGGTAATCTGCTTTGCCCAGCATGGAGAGCGAACCCATGGTCTTGCCGTGGAAAGCCTTGGTCGCAACAATAAAGGCCGATTTCTTTGAGTACATTTTGGCCAGTTTGATCGCGCCTTCTACTGCTTCAGTGCCGCTGGCGCAAAAGAAAGAATACTTGATATCGCCCGGGGTGATATTGGCCATCAGCCTGGCCAACACGCCGCGCAGTGGGTCGATCAATTCCTGGCTGGGCATGGGTGTACGGCGCAACTGCGCTGCCACCGCCTTTACCACATCAGGGTGGCTCCACCCATGGTCCATCATGCCGTAACCGCCCAGGCAGTCAATGTATTCACGACCTAACACATCTTTAAAAATCGCCCCCCTGCCTGTCCATTCCACACAGGCCCAATCGCCTGCTTCGGTAACGGATTTTCGATAATCCAACCAGCCCTTGTTAATAAATTCCGCGAAATTTTTCTTGCTTTCTTCGATGATCTGTTTGCCTTCGGCTTCGCTCACCTCGGCTTTTTCGATGATTTCCAACCAGCGATCTGAATAGTCAAGCGCTTCCTTAAAATTCTGTGCCATCTCTCCTCCTTCGATCTTCAACTATTTTGGGTGTCAAATAGAACAAGAGAGCAGGGAAATTGCTGATTTCGTGCAAGTGCGGGTTGGAGAATACCGACAAACAAGGAGTCAATGGAAAAATGGATGTTTTTCCTATTGATTTATTATGACAAGAAAAAACATCGTGTCAAGTATTTTTTATTAACAATTTTCCGTAGAGCATCTCCTATTGGAACACGTTCCTTTTTTCTAATCTTAATTTTTTCACGGTTTTTCAAAAACACTTGTATTTTCGGAAAGTTTATCTATACTTATTGTATATTTCAGCAATATTCAGGTCGAAATTGATAAAAATCGACGCGATTGATAAGAAGATATCTGACCTCTTACTGCAAGACGGCAGGATGAGTTGCGCGCAAATCGCCAAACGCATCGGTGGCGAAGTTTCTGAACGCGCGGTACGCTACCGCATTAACCGCCTGGTAGAAAACGGCATCATCAGCGTGCGCGGCAATGTCAACGCTGAAAATATTGGGCTGGTGGTCTGCGCGGATGTGTTCATTGAAGTCGAACCGTCGCAAATCAAAACTATCGCCATGAAACTGGCAGAGTATGAGTCAATAAGTTACATCGCCTACGCCACTGGTGATACTGATATCAGCATACAGCTTTTTACCCCTGATAACAGCACGATGTTCGATTTTGTCACTGAGGTCATCGGGAAAATCCCCGGGGTACGTAAAACCCACATTTCCTTTGTGCCGATTAAGATAAAAGACGACCACGTCTGGCCAATCCCTTCCTTTATTGTGACGCAAGACTGAGCCTTAACATCCATTATGGGTATGTATTTGCCAGGACTATCTAACGCAGGCTCCCTGCGTTTTGATTGATTTTATTCTTCAGGATCTTCACAGGAGGATACATGGCACCAGAGATCGATAAGGCAACGCTCGTCAGATCAGAGAAGCAAAAATTAAAAAGGGAGCTGACCATTCTCCCGTTATTCGCGCTCATTTACTTCACCGTTTGCGGCGGCGCGTTTGGCGCAGAACCCATGGTAGGTCTCTCTGGCCCTGGGTTGGCCTTGCTGTTGATGGTCATCACCCCGCTCGTCTTTAGCATCCCCAACATGTTGATGGTGCGTGAAATGCAATCCATGATGCCAGTAGAGGGAGGTTATTATCACTGGGTCAAGCAGGCTTTCGGACCATTCATCGGTTTTATGTCAGGATGGATGAACTGGGTGGTCTCGTGGGTGGATGTATCCATCTACCCGGTGTGGACCGCCTGGTACCTGAGCTACTTTATTCCCGCGCTCAGCGACGGCGCCACCATCGGCGGGATTCATTTTTCATCCGACCTTCTCTCCTGGCTGGTATCAGCCGCGCTCATCATCACCATTTCTCTTTTGAACGTTCGCGGCGCCAAGCTCTCTGGTCTCACCGCCAGTTGGCTGGGCGTGGCGATGATCATCCCGATCATTATCATGTCTGGTTTTGGCATTTACGCTTGGATCGTCAATGGCACCCCCAGCAACATCCCATTCCTCCCGGGTGGCGCTGAGGTAAGTGGGCGCAACCTGCTGGGGGCAATGAGCGTGGGTATTTATGTGGCCATGTGGAACTTCATGGGTTGGGAGCTTCCCACTGCCGCGGGCGATGAAATTAAAAACCCCAAGAAGACCTACCCGCGTGCCATGGTGCTGGTGCTTATCGCCACCATCCTTTCTTACTCCGTGCCAACGGTAGCCGGCCTGTATGGCGGAGCTGGAGAAGACGGGCAATATCTGGCCTGGGGGCTCGAAGAATCCGCCCCGGGCACAGGCATTGGTCCCATTCTTAATGACTATGGTATCGCGGATGAAAAAATGCTCACCTGGGGTATCGACCCCGGGTCAGATGCGGGCTGGGAGTTTCCAACGATTGCCCACCGAATTGGCGACAAGGTCGCAGGCAAAGACAGCCCGCTTTCCTATTTCCTCGGGGCGATTGTAGGAATTTCTGCCATCTTCTCCATGGTTGGCTTGTTCATTGGCAACGGCTTAGGAGGTACGCGGGTGCCTTACGCGATGGCAGAGGACGGTATGATGCCAACCTGGCTGAATAAAGTTCATCCAAAGTACGGCACGCCGTGGGTTTCTATTCTCATCTGCGGCGCATTTTACCTGATATTCTCCACCTCCGCATTCCAGAATCTGGTCGTCATCGATGTGTTTCTCAACATGCTGGTGCTGATGGCTGAGATTTTCGCGCTGGTCGTTTTGAGGTACAAAAAACCAGATATTCCGCGCAAACGGGTTCCTGGGGGTATATGGGGGTTGATCTACATTGTTGTGGCGCCATTAACCATCATCATCATTGCCATCGTCAGCCAGATTATCGATTACGGCTGGCAAGGGGCTGTTGGGCTGGCTTTAATCGCCATGGCGATTGGTGCGGTATTGTATTTCCCAATCCGCAAATGGGTAAAGAAAGACATCCCTGATGTGGATCCGTATGTGTTAGAAGCAGCAGAAGAAGCATAAAATCACTAGTACACAGGAGGATAATATGAAAGTATTGCTGGTTGGAGTGGGTGGTGTTGGCGAAGCCATCGCGATAATGGCGGCCAAAAGACCCTGGTTGGAAAAAATGGTGCTGGCTGACTTCAACAAAGAACGCGCGCTGGAAGTACAGGCCAAAATCAAGGACAATGAACGCTTCCCCGTGGAATTCGTAGACGCGCGCAACCGCGGGATGATCGAGGAGCTGGCGAAAAAGTACAAAGTAGACCTGATCATGAACGCCTGCGACCCGAGCTTTAATGAAACCATCTTTGACGCCGCGTATAATGTGGGCACCAACTATATGGATATGGCGATGACGCTCTCTCATCCCCACCCTGAAACCCCTTACACGAAGACAGGCATCAAACTGGGAGATTACCAGTTCGCGCGCGCGGATAAATGGAAAGAAAAAGGCATCCTCGCCCTGTTGGGGTTGGGTGTAGAACCCGGCATGGCGGACGTCTTTGCCAAGTACGCGGCTACCCACCTCTTTGATGAAATCGATGAAGTGAATGTGCGCGATGGCGCCAACCTCATTGTGAAAGGCTATGACTTCGCCCCCAACTTCTCCATTTGGACGACCATCGAAGAATGCCTGAATCCGCCTGTTATCTGGGAAAAAGGCAAGGGCTGGTTCACTACCGAGCCATTTTCCGAAAAAGAGGTCTTCGACTTCCCAGAAGGCATTGGCCCCAACGAGTGTGTCAACGTGGAGCACGAGGAAGTGCTGCTCGTACCGCGCTATATCGATTGCAAACGGGTAACCTTCAAATACGGGTTAGGTGATGAATTCATTGGCATTCTGCAGACCTTACACCTGCTGGGGCTGGACAACAAAGAACCCATCAAGGTTGGGAAAGTAGAGGTTGCCCCGCGCGATGTGGTGGCTGCCTGCCTGCCCGACCCCGCCCACCTGGGCCCGTTGATGGAAGGACAGACCTGCGCTGGAACCTGGGTCAAGGGAAAGAAAGACGGTAAAGAAAGGAATGTGTATATTTACCAGGTCGCCGATAACAAAGAAAGCATGGACAAATTCGATTGCCAGGTTGTGGTGACACAAACAGCCTTCAACGCCGTCATCGGCATGGAACTGCTGGCAGAAGGCATCTGGAAAGCCACCGGTGTAGAAGGTCCTGAATTCTTTGACCCGCTGCCCTTTATGGATCGCATGGCTGGAATGGGCTTCCCGTGGGGCATGAAGGAGTGGTGAGTAATTTCATAGAATAGTGATGATTTCTATGAATTCCCCAGCCGTAACTTTTGAGTCATAATAAAAAAGTGGTTTGGTTGGGGAATTCTTTTTTTGCCCGGCATCCGTTTCAAATCGCAGGAGCGGGATGAGCATGATTCCATCTTCAGAAATCAGGCTCAACGCCTGTGGTCAAACTCAACCATCTTATCAATTCCACTCACACAAAGGATTGTCTTATGGTCAATTATCAAGAAAACCTCAAACACCTATCACCCGTTTGGACGCATCTTACTGACATCGTTGTTGACCACGCCGAAGGCTGTTACCTGTACGCCACGGATGGGCGCAAGATGTTGGATTTCACCTGCGGGATTGGCGTGACCAACACGGGTCACTGCCATCCCAAAGTGGTAGAAGCCATCCGGCAGCAGGCCGGGTTGCTCATTCATGGGCAGGTTAACCTGGTGGTGCATAAGCCGCTGCTTGAACTGGTAGACGAGTTGCGTACAGTTCTTCCCTCCACGCTGGACGGCTTCTTCTTCAGCAACTCAGGGGCTGAAGCGGTTGAAGGCGCGCTCAAACTTGCCCGTCATGCCACCGGGCGCCCGAACGTCATCGTCGTTCAGGGCAGCTTCCATGGGCGTACCAACGCCACCATGGCCATGACCACATCCAAGAATAGTTACAAAATTGGCTATCAACCGCTGATGCCGGGGGTTTACGTCACTCCCTTCCCATACGCGCTGCGCTATGGTTGGGACGAAGAAAAAGCCAGTCAGTGGTGCCTGGACGAACTGGAGCTCTTGTTAATGACCCAGCTCGCTCCGCAGGAGACAGCCGCGATCTTCATCGAGCCTATTATCGGTGAAGGCGGCTACCTGGTTCCGCCAAAAACTTTTATGAAAGGTCTGCGCGAACTGACCCAAAAACACGGCATCCTGTTGGTGGCTGATGAAGTTCAATCTGGTTTTGGTCGTACAGGCAAGTGGTTCGGCTATCAGCACTTTGAAATCGAACCGGATATCATGACCGTTGCCAAAGGCATCGCCTCAGGCATGCCTATTTCTGGCGTCATTAGCCGGCTTGAGTTGATGTCCAAATGGATCCCTGGATCACACGGGGGCACCTATGGAGGAAACGCCGTCGCGGCTGCCGCTGCGGTGGCAACCATCCGCACGATAAAAGAAGAGAAAATAATTGAGAACGTCGTTACCCGCGGCGCCCAGTTAAAAGCGGGTTTGGCTCACTTGCAGGAGAAATACCCCCAAATCGCTGATGTGCGCGGGTTGGGGTTGATGGTGGGGACTGAATTCCGTGATGCGCACGGCAAGCCTGATAAAAAAACCACCAAAGCCGTGCAGGCTGAATGCCTCAGCCGGCAGATGATGCTGCTCACCGCCGGCCCCTGGGACAACACCATTCGCTGGATACCTCCACTGGTGGTCACAGAATCCCAGATGAATGAAGCCTTAAACATCTTTGAATCAGCACTGGCGGCTGTCAAATAATAACAGTACGTATACATTAACAATAGGAGAGGTTCAATGAGTGAATTAATCGACCATTTGTTGGCGAAAGCGCGTGAAGCGCAAAAAGTGATCGAGTTTTGGCCACAAGAAAAAGTAGATGAGATGATTCTGGCAGTGGGATGGGAAGCCTACAAACGCGAGACCGCTGAAACCGTCGCCCGCCTTGCGGTAGAGGAAACCGGATTGGGGGTTTATGAAGATAAAGTCCTCAAACACCAGAAGAAAACCATCGGCGTGCTGCGTGATTTACAAGGAGAAAAAACGGTAGGCGTGATCGAACGCGTACCCGAAAAAGGATTGGTGAAAATCGCCAAACCCATGGGCGTTATCGGCGCCATCACCCCCATGACCAATTCTTCCTCCACCATGCCCTGTAACGGGTTGATGATCCTCAAAGCCAGAAACGCGGTCATTTTCGCCCCGCACCCCAGAGCAAAAAAAACCTGCGCGGTGACCTGTGAAGAAATGCGCAAAGGTCTGGCTAAAGTCGGCGCGCCGCTCGACCTGGTTCAGTACATTGAAGAACCCAGCATCGAACTGACACAAGAACTCATGAGCAAGGTTGACCTGGTGCTGGCTACAGGGGGCGCCGGGGTAGTGAAACCCGCCTACTCCAGCGGAAAACCCGCCTACGGCGTGGGCGCTGGCAACGCCACTGTGGTTGTGGATGAGACCGCTGACCTTCCTGTCACCGCCGCGAAAATCTGCAAAGGCAAGATTTTTGACAACGCGACATCTTGCTCAGCCGAAAACAATATCGTCATCCAGGAAAGCATCTTCGATGACCTGCTGGAAGAATTAAAGAAAACCGGCGGTCACCTTGTAACAGGAGAAGACCGCGCCAAATTGAAAGCGGCCATGTGGCCAGATGGTGTGCATCTAAGCGGCAAGATCGTGTGTAAAAGCGTCAAGTTCATCGCTGAAGAAGCCGGCATCCACGTACCAGATGGCACCAAGTTCATCATGGTGCTCGGGGAACACATCGGCCCCGAGGATATGTTCTCTGCCGAAAAACTTTCACCTGTGCTGACCCTGTGGAAGTACAAGACCTTCGATCAGGCAGTGCAAATGGTCATCGATATCACCGGCTTCAGCGGTTACGGCCATTCTTGCGGTATTCATTCAGTCAATGAAGAACACATCCTGGAGCTGGCGACCAAAGCCAAAGTCAGCCGCATGATGGTGAGACAGGCTCAGAGCGTGGGTAACAGCGGTGACTGGGAGAACGGCATGCCCTTCAGCATGTCGCTCGGTTGCGGCACCTGGGGCGGCAACATTACCAGCGAGAACATCACGGTCAAACACTTCCTTAATGTGACCTGGGTTTCTTACCCTATCCCGGCTGAAATACCTGACCCCGAGGTCATTTTCGCCCCGCATTTCGCAAAGTACGGAAAATAGAACTTTACCCTCGTAAAAAAAAGCAGCCTTTGCGGCTGCTTTTTTTAATCCCTGGCTGCTGCCTCGGCGTGGAACTGCTGATAATGGGGGAGAAAGTCATACGTGGGGTAGAACTCAGTCGTAAAGGCTTTCCAGGCTTTCTTCTCGACGATCATATTTAATTCGCGTAAGCGAGATTGTGGAAGCCTCAGGGTGACCACGTGCCCGATACCCATCATCACCACCCAGGAGACAATTTCCATTCCCTCCGGCGGGAAATCCCTCCAGAAGCCATTTGCCCTCAGGTGAGCCTGTATCTCATCCAGGCTCTTGGATTGGTCATGCCTGAAAAAGATGGTGAGCATCTGTGTCTCTTTATCCATTATGTCTCCTTTTTTCTGGTCTTGTAGTATGAGAGGGGTTTTCATACCGTTACTGTATCACGGTTTTTTGAATGACTCAGCCATTTCTGCTTCGCCGTACGGAAAAGGTCATAATTTTCACCCGAACGATGTTACATTAATCCTGTTTTCTTCTTAATCATCCGGCAATTGTTGACTTCAATTGTCCGGAATGCTATACTCTAAGCAACAAAATATTATAAGAAAAGGATGCAAAATGAAAATAGAATTCCCGACTCCTGTTTCAACTGAAGAAATGAAAATCGATCTGCGCGAGATCGAAGGCATTCTTCAGGGCGCCCCAATGGATATGCCCCCCATCCCGGAAGCCACAGTTACCTTAAAAGACGGTCGTATCGTTTATATCCGCGGTATCAAGGATAGCGACATCGATCCCATGCTTGGCTACCTCGAAAAGGTCATGAAAGTTGATAAGGACTTCTATGATATTGTGGGTGTACGTGTTTATGGTGAGGTTCTCGCCCTGCGCCGCAAACGCCTCAAAGATCCTTTCACCATGGTCGGCCTGGTCGATGGCGAATGGCTCGGTTTCGCCAATGGTCGCGCTTGGGATAAAGACATCGCCATCAGCCTGCACACACTCACCTTTTCTCGTAAAGCCCGCCTGGGCTGGCCGATGTACTACGCCAAGACCTATTACGCCATGGAATTGCTCAAGGTCAAGGAATGGTGGTCAACTTTCGAAAGCTACAACGGCTGGCGTATGGCAGGCCTTTCAATGGCTCAGCCTACCAAACCCTGGCCAGAGTACCAGCACGAGCTGGGCGGCGCCAAGGTCTTCTATCTTAACCAGGATATGTGGCATAGCCGCGTAAAAGACTATGTCCGCGAAATCGTCGGTCAGGATATGGACTTCAACGTAACTGATGAAGTTCGCAAAGCTAACGAAAACTTCCGCGTACCGGAGACTGTCGACCTGTAAGTTAGGAGTCTTATGAATTTGAAGAACCTCCTCTGTGCACCGTATCAAATGAGGAGGTTCTTTTATTTGGGAAATAATGTTATTTGTCATTTATTTTACGATTAAGGTAAGTTGACTGGCTTGATTTTTTCGTGATATATTGAAGAAGGTGAACCATGGGGTCAGATTGTCATTCCCCATCCACTCGCCGTTCAAAGCAAGTTCTTTATCATCCAAGGGAACGGTGCACAAATCGATCGCGGTTTTCTGAATACGCATCTGCGTGTGTCACCCCCTAATACCCATTCTATGAAGGAGCGATTATGGCAACATTTAAAACAGAAGTCCGTAGTGGTGTTTATTATGACTCGGCCAAGCTCATGTCTTTGCAACGTTCGCTTGCCGGGTTGCCTGGCGTTTTAGATGCCGGCGTGGTGATGGGAACAGATTCAAACAAAGAATTACTGGCCCATATCGGTTTAGACACCCCTGAAGTAAAGGCCACCAAACCTGACGACCTGGCCATTGTGATCAAAGCTGAGAATGAAAAAGCCGCTTTGGACGCGCTCGCCCAGGTGGATGGATTGCTGGCTGCCCGTAAAGGCGGTTCAGAACAGGAATATCAGCCGCGGAGCATTGAAAGCGCCACTGATATGCTGCCCGACGCAGAATGGGTCATCGTTTCAGTCGCTGGTCGCTATGCGACCGCCGTCACCCGCGAAGCGCTGCGGCTGCGCAAGCATGTGCACCTCTTCAGTGACAATGTCAGCGTTGAAAATGAGATCGAATTAAAGAAAGAGGCCCGCGACCTGGGTCTATTAGTGATGGGACCTGACTGCGGCACCGCCATGGTCGATGGTTATGGGCTGGCTTTTGCCAACAAGATTCGCAAAGGACCCATTGGCATTGTTGCCGCTGCTGGCACCGGTTTACAACAGGTAGCCACCCGTATTCACCAGTTGAACAGCGGTATCACTTTCGGCATCGGCACCGGCGGTCGCGACCTTAAAGCAGAAGTGGGCGCGATCACCTTTTTAATGGCACTGGACGTGCTGGCGAGAGACGACGATACCAAGGTGATCGTTCTTACCTCCAAACCACCTTCACCCAAAGTGGCTGAAGAAGTGCTGAAGGTCGCCCGCAAAGCCGGCAAACCAGTCGTGGTGAACTTCATCGCGCGGCCAATCACCACCACGCGTGACGGCAACCTGTTCTTCGCCACCGGCTTGGATGACGCCGCCCGACTGGCGGTGGAGCTGGCACACAACCCGCCCAAGCTCGTCAGTGATGCTGACCTGCCGATTAAAAAGTTCACCGCCAAACAGAAATACCTGCGCGGTTTATTCTCTGGCGGCACACTGGCTTACGAAGCCCAGCACATCCTTTACGGCTACATCCCCAGGGTGCTGGCAAACTCACCCATTAATAAAGAATTCCAGCTGCCCGACGCGTTCGTGAGCCAGGAGAACTGCATCGTCGACCTCGGCGAAGACGAATTCACACAGGGCCGCCTGCACCCGATGATGGATAACGAACTGCGCATTCGCCGGTTGTATGAAGAAGCCAAAGACCCCGAAGTGGCGGTTATTTTGTTGGATGTGGTGATTGGTTACGGCTCACATCCCGACCCCGCCAGCGAGATCGCTCCAGCCATCGCCAAATGCATCGCTGATGCCAAGAAAGATGGACGGCACCTGGAAGTGGTTTGCGTGGTCTGCGGCACAGATGAAGACCCCCAGAACCTGAACAACCAGATGGCCCAGCTAAAAGCCGCGGGCGCCCTCGTAGATACCAGCAACGAGGTCATCTGCCGCTACGTCGGTCGCATCTTGCGCGCGTTGGCTGAGCGCGATGAGCCCAAAGCCCACGCGCTTGGGAAACCGGTTGACCTCGAAAAAATCAAAAAACCGTTAGCTGCCATTAATGTGGGTCTTGAATCCTTCGCTGCCAACCTGAAAGATCAAGGCGCGCCTTATGTGCAGGTGGATTGGAAGCCGCCCGCCGGTGGTAACGAAAAATTGATGAATATTCTGCAAAAGATGAAATCACCCAGAAAGTAGTTCCTGATAATCCATAATGACCCTGGAGGAAGCAAATGGTTGATATCGAAAAAGCAAACGCACTAGCAGTAGAAAAATTCATGGAAGCCCGCCCCGTCGCCATCACGCTGGCGAAGGCGCTGGAAATCGTACCGGGAATGCACGAAAACATGCTCTTGCACGCCGGCCCGCCCGTGACCTTTGAAAGAATGTCCGGCCCGACCAAGGGAGCCATGATTGGCGCCTTGCTCTTTGAAGGCAAAGCCAAAAACCCCGAAGAAGCCGAAAAATTATTAAAATCCGGCAAGATCGAATTCTCCCCCTGCCATGAGCATATGTGCGCCGCACCAATGGCAGGCGTCATTTCACCTTCACAGCTGGTGTATGTGATCGAAAACCAGACCCACGGCATTAAATGCTACTCCAACCTCAACGAAGGCCGTGGAAAAGTGCTGCGCATGGGCGCGTACAGCGAGGATGTGCTGGAAAAACTTCGCTGGATGGAGGCTGTTCTGGGCCCAACCATTAAAACCGCGCTCGAAGCGATGGGCGGTATCGATGTGCGCGCCATCCTTGCCAAAGCGCTGCACAGCGGTGATGATGGGCACAACCGCCTGGATACCGCTTCACTTTTATGGACAACCCAACTGGCGCCTTACATCGCCAAAACAGCCAAGAATACAGAAACCGCCTTCGAGGTCACAAAATTCCTGGGCGAGAACGCGCTGAGCATTCTCAACCCGGTGATGGCTGGATGTAAAACCATGACCGCTGCCGGTCACAACATTGAAGGCAGCACCATCGTCACCATCATGTCGCGCAACGGCACCGATTGGGGCATCAAAGTGAGCGGCCTGGGAGACAAATGGTTCACCGCGCCCTCGCCTGTGGTCAAAGCCCTTTACTTCCCTGGCTTCACTGAAAAAGATGCCTGCCCGGATATCGGCGACAGCGTGATCACCGAAACAGCCGGCATTGGTGGCTTTGCCATGGCAACCGCGCCCGCCCTTGTCACCTTTGTTGGCGGTGAACCGCGCGATGCGATCAACACCACGCTGGATATGTACGAAATCACTGAAGGAGAACACAAGCAGTTCACCATTCCCTTCCTTGATTTCCGCGGCACCCCCACTGGCGTGGACATCCGCAAAGTGGTCGAGAAACAAATCACCCCGCGAGTCAACACCGGTGTGGCGCATAAAGACCCAGGTGTTGGGCAGGTTGGCGCTGGCGTCGTTTCAGCCCCGATGAAATGTTTCGAAGACGCGCTAATTGCCTTCGCAGACAAATACGGGTATAACTAATCCAAACATATTAAAAAATGGAGGAAAAATGAATCGAGAAGATTTTATCAAAATGCTCACCGATGCCGAGCTTTATGACCTCACGCAGGACTGCAGCATTTTCACCCCCCCTCACCCGCATGAAAAAGGGCTTGAGGTGCATTTCTTCAAGCGTGTTACCGGCGCCTATGGTGGCGGTCAGGGCGCCAATGGTCAAATCCTCAACTGGAGCAATACCGTTGGCACCCACCTGGTGGGCGAACGGGCGTTCAATTCCGGCGGTCGCGCCATTGCGGATATCCCGCTCACCGACCTGTGCGGGCCCGGCGTAGTGGCAGATATCTCTGACCTGGTTTCTGATTACAGTATTTACACCCCTGAAATGATCACTTCCAAGGTCGAGGTCAAAAAGGGTGACATCCTCATCGTCAACACCGGTTACCACAAGTATTCCTGGGACCAGCCGGCGGTGCGCAATAAAACCGCCCAGGGCGGTGTTGAAAGCATGGAGTTCGGTTTCCTCGTCCGCCACCCGGGTCCTTCAATGGACTTTTACAAGTGGGCCATGGATATGGAACTCAAGGTCATCGGCGTGGACTGCGGTTCAGCCGAGCACCCCATGAACACACCCATCCGCCGCTGGCATGAAGATCATTTCAAACTGGCTGAAGCCAAATTACTCAAAGAAACCGGCAAAACCTGGGACGAGACATTCCCACAAGGACCTTATTACCAGCTGACCCACATAGACATGCCGAAAAAGCACCTTTTGCTGGCAGAAGCTATTGTCGGCGATATCGACAAACTCAAGAATAAACGCGCCTGGATCAGCATCATGCCGATCCCTTACATGGAAGTCGAGACCGCCTGGAGCCGTGTTTTCGCCTGGACCGCCCCCAAGCACATGAGCGAGGAAGAATTCTTTGCCGCGATGAAGAAATCGGAAATGATCGACATGACCGTGCCCTTCAGCGTGCAAACCCCGCAGTGGCTCAACTACGTGCCTCTCACAGTTACCTATACCAAGCGCGTCGGCGGGCAATACTTTGGCATGGGCCGCAACGGCTCCATCTGCAACGCCAGCATCCACCTCGGCACGCACATGGATGGTGAAAAACACTTCTTCCCCAACGGTCGCACCATTGGCCAGGTTCCCCTTAAGGATTGGGTCGGCCCCGGCGTGATCGCCGACATTTCAAAGCTTGTGTCCGATTCGAGTGTTTACACCCCGCAGATGATCATGGACCAGGTGGAAGTTCGTGAAGGCGACATCCTTGTCATCAAGACTGGGTGGAACAAATATGGCTGGAACAGCAAGGATTCTGACGAATTCCGCTACATGGTCAAGCACCCGGGTCCTTCACCTGATTTCTCCGAATGGGCGATCAAGATGAAAATCAAGTGGATCGGCGTGGACGCAGTATCCGCAGACCACCCCATGAACACTATCATGCGCATCTGGCACCCCAAGACCTTTGCTGAAGCCAATGCCAAGTTGATTAAGGACTTCGGCAAGGATTGGGATCAGCTCTACCCGCTTAAGGACTTCTACCAGGATATGCACCTCAACCTCTTCCCGCACACCATTGTGCACGCGGAGAACCTGGCTGGTCAGCTCGCCACCGCCAAGAGCGGGCGCTACTACATCGGTTGCTACCTGCAGAAAGCCATGGAAGCAGAATCCATGTGGGGCCGCTTTGTAGCCTTTAAGGAATAGCAGTTTGACGATCGAACCTTCAGGGGAGATACTCCCCTGAAGGTTCCAACTTTGCATGTGATTCACTTTTTACCGTTAAAATACCTCTTTGAAACCCCAATATTTTGAATCCTCAATTTAACAGGAGGTTGTAATTAATGAAGCCAGTTAATTTTGATTATTATGCACCCTCCAGCGTTGATGAAGCGTTGGATACACTGGCGGAACTTGGTTACGATGGAAAAGTCCTCGCCGGCGGTCAAAGTTTGATCGCGGCGATGAACTTCCGTATGGCGAGACCAAGCGCGCTGGTAGACCTGAATAATGTAGCGGAACTTTCCTACATTAAACCAACCGCGGATGGCGGTTTGGCGATTGGCACTATGACCCGCGTCAGCACTGTGGAACACAACCAGGATGTCATTCAGCGTTTTCCGCTGCTGGTCGAAGTCGCCAAGTTTATCGCCCATCCTCAGATCCGCCGTCGCGGTACTTTCGGCGGGGCAATCGCCCACGCTGACCCCGCAGGGCAGCTGCCCAGCATTTCAATGGTCATGAACATGCAGGCGCTCATTAAGGGCAAGGGTACTGAACGCTGGGTCGCAGCGCCAGACCTGATCATCGGACCGTTCATGACCGTCATTGAGCCCAACGAGATGCTGGCAGAACTGGTCATCAAACCTCATCCTCCGCGCACCGGCGCCAAGTACGTCCAGGTATCCCGACAGAGCGGCGGTTACGCGCAATCTGCGGTCGCATCTATCGTCACCCTGGATGAAAACGAAATCTGCAAGGACGTGCACATGGTGTTGATGAGTGTGGCTGAGGTCCCCATCCTATCAGAAAAAGCGCGCGAAATCCTCATCGGCAATAAACCCAGCAAAGATGCGATTGAAGCAGTGGCTGAAGCCGCCTCAACCAGCGAAATCGACCCGGCCTCAGACCTGCACGCCAGCGCTGATTATCGTCGCAGCATCACCCGTGTATTGATCGTACGCAGCCTTACTGAAGCCTTCGAACGCGCGAAAAGAGGAGGTAAATAATGAAGAAACTCTTTCCCATTACCGTAACTGTTAACGGAAAAGTCTATGAACGCCAGGTTGAAGCCCGCCTGCTTTTAAGTGATTTCTTGCGCCATGATCTGGGTCTGCTGGGAACTCATGTGGGCTGCGAGCATGGCATTTGCGGTGCCTGCACCATCCTCTTCGATGGCGAAGCCGTCCGCTCCTGCCTTATTTTCGCGGTTCAGGCTAACGGTCACGAAATTCGCACCGTGGAATCGCTTGGAACTCCTGAAAACCTGCACCCGCTGCAGCAGTCCTTCACCGATAAACACGCGCTGCAGTGCGGTTTTTGCACCCCTGGTTTCTTGATGACCCTCGTCCCCTTCCTCGAAGAAAACCCCACACCCACAGAAGACGAGATCCGCGAGGCCATTGATGGCAACATCTGCCGGTGCACAGGATATGAGAAAATCGTCGAAGCCGTGCATGACGCGGCCGAGAAGATGTCTCAGAAAAAGTGAAGCGAGGTGATACTGTGACTGGAAAATATTTCGGTAAACCAATCAAGCGCTTGGAAGATAAGCAACTGCTGACAGGCAACGCCAAGTACATAGACGATATTGAAGTCCCCGGTCAGCTTCACGCGGCTTTCTTGCGCAGTGATTTCGCCCACGCCAGAATTCTAAAAATTGACGTGAGTGAAGCATTGAAGCGGCCAGGGGTTGTGGCTGTTTACACCGCCGAGGATTTTGGTGATTTCTGGAAGCCTGGCCCCTTACAGGTGCCCCCGCCTACCGCCATCCCTGGTTCCAAGTTTAACGCGCGCACGCTGGTGCCCATCGCCAAAGACAAGATCCGCTATTCAGGTGAAGTACTGGCGGTGGTGATCGCAGAATCGCGCTATATCGCCGAAGACGCCTTCGACGATATCATCGTGGATGTTGAATCTCTGCCTGCCGTGGTCGATCTGGAAAAAGCCTGGGAGGACAGCTCGGTATTGGTTCATGATGACCTGCCCTCCAACATGGCTGCCCTGGTAACCCAAGAAGTGGGCAATTACGAAGAGGCGAAGAAAAAGGCCGATGTGGTGGTTGCCAGGCGAATGCTGATCGAACACGTTGCCGGCGCTGCCATGGAAAACCGCGGTTTCCTCGCCAGCTGGGATGACCAGAACCAGGTGATGACCATTTGGGCGAATACGCAGTCTCCGCTGACCGTGCGCGGCTCTGTATCCCGCGCCCTGGGTCTGGCTGAGAGCCAGGTGCACGTGATCACCCCGGCAATTGGCGGCGGTTTTGGCCCTAAGGTGATGACATCGCTGACTGATGATGTGCTGCTGCCCTGGATATCCAAACAACTGAAACGCCCAATTAAATGGGTCGAAGATCGCCGCGAGAACTTCCTCGCCACCACTTCTGAACGCGACCAGGTGCATCACTGCGAAATCGCCCTCAAGAAAGACGGCACCATCCTGGGGTTCAAAGATGTCTTCTACCACAATACCGGGGCTTATGACTCCTACGGTATGACTGTGCCGCTGAACACCCAAACGCACATTATCAGCAACTACCGGGTGCCTAATTTTTACACTCAAATCCGGATGGTCTTTACCAACCAGATGGTAGTCACCCCCGTGCGCGGCGCCGGACGTTCAGAAGGCGTGTTCGCCATGGAGCGTATGCTGGATTTCGCCGCGAAGGAAATGGGCCTTTCGCCAATCGAAATTCGCCGGAAAAACCTTTTACGGGCGGACGAACTTCCCCTGGCAACCGGTATCACCGGACAGGATTTTGTGAAGAACACGCTGGATAGCGGTGATTACCTCGGCAACTTTGAAAAATGCCTGCAGGCGATTGAGTACGATAAATTCATTAAAGAAACCCAGCCCAAAGCCCAAAAAGAGGGAAAGAGACTGGGCATCGGTGTTGTGGCTTTTACCGAAGGAACCGCGGTTGGTCCTTACGAAGGCTGCAAGGTAACGGTGAGCACCAGTGGAAAGGTCACCATGACCACCGGTTACAGCTCTCAAGGTCAGGCGCACTACACTGTGTTTGCTCAAATCATCGCGGACCAGTTAAATGTGAAGGTTGAAGATGTGAAGGTCATCACCGGCGATACAAACCACTTCGCCTGGGGCGCGGGTACGTTCGCCAGCCGTGGCGCCACCCTGGTGGGCACGGCCGCCCTGCTGGCCAGCCAGAAAGTACGCGCAAAGATCTTCTCCACCGCCAGTAAAGCCCTAGGGGTACCTGAAGACCAGGTCGAGCTGGGTGAAGGCAGCGTCAGCATCAAGGGGAAACCCGACTCCGCAATTCCCCTGGGCACCCTGGCAGCCATGGCCAACCCCATGCGCGGTGTCATTGAGCCTGGCGTTGAACCAGGGCTTGAAGCCACCGCGTACTATGGTCCTCCGCATGGCTCCACTGGTTGCGGCGCTATGGGAGTGATCCTGAGCATCGATGAAGAGACCTGCAAACCAGTCCTTGAGAAGATGGTTATCGTGGATGACTGCGGGACCATGATCAACCCCTTGATCGTGGATGGTCAGCTTCAGGGCGGCATCTCCATGGGTATCGGCAACACTCTGTACGAAAGGCTGGTCTATGACGAGAATGGTCAATTGCTGACCGCATCCTTCATGGACTACCTGATGCCCCTGGCAACAGACATGCCCAAGAAACTGGAGATCATCCACAATCATGCTGAAAGTTCGCTGAAATTAAACCCCCTGGGCATCAAGGGTGTTGGAGAGGCGGGTGCAATTCCGCCGGGTCCGGCGATCGTCCAGGCGATTGAAGACGCGTTCGCCGACAAAGGTGTTGAAATTCTCGAAACAAACCTGAGTCCAAGCAGCATCTACGGCTATCTTAAAAAAGTTGAGCACAAGTAATTCAGGTGTACAATTAAGTATTACCTGTAAGTGAAGCGAAACCAAATAGGAGGAAGTGTGTTATGAAAGTTGAAGGTGAACATCTGTTTAAAGCGCCCCGTGAAGTTGTGTACGAGATGTTCAATGATCCTGACGCGCTGGGAGCCGCGGTTCCTGGCATGCAAAAAATGATCAAGCTTGACGAATCCCATTACGAAGCCGTGCTGGGCATTCGGGTTGGTCCGGTTTCTGCCAACTTCTCCGGTAATCTCAGCCTCACCGATGAGGTTCCCCCTGAGAGTGTCACCCTCGTCATCGAGGGCAAAGGCGGAGCGGGTTTTGTCAAAGGGGTCGGTTATGTGAAGTTTGAAGACCTCGGCGACGAAACCACCTTGTTGAAATACACAGGTGAGGCCAATATTGGTGGTACTCTTGCCAGTGTGGGACAGCGGATGATCGACAGCGTCGCGAAGTCCATGTTCAAAACTGTGTTTGAGAAACTCGACAAAATTTTGGAGGAAAGATGGCAGAAGAACTGAAAGAAGCAGCAACAAGCGCAGAAAAACCAGCGGAACCAAAGAAAAAGTTCATGGAAGTCGCTGAATACCGCATGATCTTGTACGTTGTGCCAGTTGCGCTGGTACTCCTTGTGCTGGCGATAATTTTAGGCAAATAAGAGAACCAGTCCAGTGGGGGAGAGCAATCTCCCCCTTTCACCATCTTGACAAAATGATGTATTATTAACATATGTAGTTTTCTTCAAGATGGAATAGATAACTTAATAAGGAGGTGCGTATCGGAGAGCGTATTTTGCGTTTACGGGGCGAGCGAAAAGACATTTATCTTTTTTCGTTTTGAGCTCAATCCAGGTAAGTAGTAATCGATCGAAGAAAACCAATTAATCAAAGGAAAGAAGGATAAAACCTATGGCAACTACTTCTAAAGTGCTGGGTTATCTACCACAGGATACCCCGCCGTTTGGCAGGATGTTATTGCTCGGTTTTCAGCACGTGCTGACCATGTTCCCGGCCACCGTGCTGTGCGCCCTGCTCATGCACTTTGATGTGTCAACCGTTTTAACCATCACCGGTCTTGGCACTGTCGTCGCATTACTTGGATCAAAATTCGCGATTAATACCTATATTCCCCTGTACTACGGCTCAAGCTTCAGCTATATCGCAGCCGTGGCCTCCATTATCGGCGTCTTGGAACCTGACCTGGCTTTTGGCGCCCCCGCCAAACCTTCAACGATCGCCGTCGCTACCGCCGGCTTCATCGTCACTGGTATTCTCAACATCCTGGTCGGTCTGCTCATCCGCGCAACCGGCGGGAAGAAAGGCCTCGATAAGGTTTTGCCCGCTGAAATCACCGGTTCGGTCGCCGTCACCATCGGTATCGGCCTCGCCTTTACCGCCCTGACCATGGCCTCCGGCACCTGCTGCGGTGTTGAACCCAATATGCCCCCAACGCTCAAGTGGTGGCTAGCAGCCGCCCTCACCTTCCTGTCCGCGGTCATCTTCTCCGTCTACCTGCAGGGTAAGGGTTTCATCGGCATGCTCCCCATCCTCCTGGCCATGATCTTCGGCTACATTGTCGCCATTCCCATTGGCCTGGTCGATTTCTCGACCATTGGACAAAGCGGTCTGCTGACTGTACCCAAGATCGTGTTCCCGGTCTTTAATAACGCGCTTACGGCAACAGCGATGATCGGGGTAGGTGTGATGGCCATCGCCACCATTCCAGAATCCACCGCCCACCTCTATCAGATCAGCCTGTATGTTGACCACCTGGCGGAGGAAATGGGACGCGAAAAACCGTATTTCGCCAAGCATATTGGCCTCAACCTGATGCTCGACGGGCTGAACGACCTGGTGAACGGTCTCTTTGGCTCCACCGCTGGCACCAACTACGGTGAGAACAACTCGCTGATGGTGATCACCCGCAACTACTCCGGCCCGGCGCTTATCACCGCTGGCGCCATCGCCGTTGTCCTCGGCTTCATCGGCCCGCTGCGCGATGCCATTTACAGTATCCCGACTGCGGTCACCGGCGGCCTCGCCATCTACCTGTATGGTGTCATTGGCGTGCAGGGCATCGCCCTGATGATGGCAGAAAAAGTTGACCTGTATGATCCGGGTAAACTGGCGATTGTCGCGCTCATCCTCGTCGTCGGTATCGGCGGCAACATCGGTTACGGCGGCAACCTGCCCATCCCGCTGCTCAGGGGTGTCTTCCCCTTCGGCTGGCCCGCGATCGCGGCTGGCGCCGTCTTCGGCATGATCGTCAACCTGCTCTTCCTGGTTTGGAAACCGCCGAAGGTGCGCTCAACTGACGTTCTGGAGTAATCCTCCGAAAACAGCACGATAAAAAACTCCCCGGGGAAAAATACCGGGGAGTTTTTCTATTTCATCGATTATAATCAGGAAATCATCCTTCATTGGCGAAAAGAGAAACCATTGATCTTACTCACTGGCGCAGCCGGGAAAACCGGTAAAACCATTCTAAACAGGCTCATTCCTCACGGTGTGCACGTGCGCAGCCTGGTTCGTAATGAGCAACAAGCTCAGGAAATTCGCCAACTGGGCAGCACCGATGTTGCCATTGCTGACCTTCGCGACCAACAGGCGCTTTCACAGGCGCTCGATGGCATTCACAAGATCTACTTTATCTGCCCAAATATGACCCCTGACGAGGTGGAAATCGGTCGTTCGCTCATTACCCTGGCCAAGCAAAAGGGCATCAGGCGCTTTGTTTATCATTCTGTGCTGCATCCGCAGGTGGAAGAGATGCCCCATCATTGGCAAAAAATGCGCATGGAGGAGTGTCTCTTCAAATCTGGCCTGGATTTCACTATCCTGCAACCCTGCGCCTATATGCAGAACATCCTGGCAAACTGGACATCTATCATTGATGAAGGGATCTACCCGGTACCTTACGACACCTCTGCCCGCATCAGCGTTGTTGACCTGGAGGATGTAGCCGCCGCAGCCGAAGTAGTGCTCACCCAGATGAACCATTCCCACGCCATCTATGAGCTGGCAGGACCGCAAGCGCTCAGCCAGGACGAGATGGCGGAAGTGCTGACTCAGGAGATCGGTAGACCGGTGAAGGCGGTCGCCATTGATCGATCAGACTGGGCGGTCAACGCGCAACGTTCAGGTCTTGATGAAAACTCGATCGACACCTTGCTGAAAATGTTCGAGTATTACGAGCATTACGGGTTTCAGGGCAACCCAAACGTGCTCAACTCCCTGCTTAAGAAACCCGCGACAAAATTTGTTGATTTTGTTAAACGCACCCACGAGTCACGATTACGCTATGGTTCTAACGGTCAGAACGGTCAAAATCATCATCACAGGAAGTAGGAAATGGATAAAAAGAAAAGCCATCAATGGAATTTTGCCTTCGACGCTATGCCCGCCCTGTTTCACAGTCAGACAGACGGGTTTGTAAAATACCTTGACAAAGACGGGGTGAAATTCCTGAAGTTCTACTGGGACCTCCTGGGGGATAAATTACCGGAAGAGAAACGCATCTCAGCGGCCGGGCTCACCTTTACAAAGGAAGTGATCGACTCCAAGAACCACCTGATCATCATCACCTTGCCTTCTCCCAAAGAGGATGGCGACCCTTATTTTATCGGGCTTGTCCCCAAACCTGAGCGGCGGTTCGCTATTGTGAGGTTTTATAACTCCACCATGTTCGTGCTGCTGCGTAAGGATGATACAGACCATGCCAATCGCACCAGTTTCGGCGAGGTAACGCCAAAAGGGAATTACCATGAACGCGGGATTGGGTTGAAACCCACCCAGCAAGACTTTAAGCGGGTCATCAAAAATAGATTGGAGCGTAAAAAATGAATAGTAAAATTTCGACTGAACTGATCGTCGTTATCGTCGCCATTGTCATTTTTTACCTGCGCGTGGCCATGCTCAGGGGTCAAAAAAAGCGCTATGAAAGGGATTTGGCGCTCAAGCGCCGAAAAGTGAAAGGCAGATCAAAAGGTTCTCCGCTGCCGCAGCAGCCCAAAGGCACCCCGCCGTTTACCGTGCGCAGTTGGGTGTTGGTGGGGATCTCCATGCTGCTGATGCTCGCTGGGGTCGTCGCCTATAATAAATTTTATTTCCTGGGTATGCAGCTGGTGCCAGACCCCGCGTTCGTAGAAGCCTATGCGAAATTCTGGTACATTCTCGTATCTGCCGGCGTTATTCTGCTGGCATTTACCGTCACCATCCGTAAACCCATCGAAGATTCGGTAGAGTGATACGATGAAGGTTCGTGTTGTCTCTTTCATCCTGATGGTTCTCCTGCTCACCTCTTTGAACGCCTGCGCAAAGGCAGCCGTTCACACGCCCACGGCTGCAGTTGAAGAGCCTGTCGAGGTGGAAACCTCAACTCCTACCGAAGTTGCAGTTGATGTAACCAGTGCCACCGCGCAGGGGCAAACAGACGCACCCGGTCCTAAGGTACTACCGCCTGGGGCGCCAGTGATCGATGGCAAGGAACTGCTTGATTCGCGCTGCGCTTCCTGCCACACACTAGCGAAAGTTACCGACACCACCGCCACCGCGGAAGAATGGGCAGCCATCGTTACCCGGATGAGCGCCAAAGGGGCCAACCTGACAGAAGAAGAGAGAAGCATTCTCACGCTTTACCTGGCTGAGAATTACAAAAAATAACACAATGACGTTTTACAAGAGCAGGATTCCTTATGGAATCCTGTTTTTTATACAGCCCGCTTCGAAGGCAAATACCCCTCGTTCAGTTCGCCCGGCGCGTAGCGTAGGTTGGTTTGTGAGATCGCAGGGTCTTGGAAACCCGGCAGGTATACGCAGCTTCCGCGGGCAAGCCAATCTCGAGCCGTCTGGTCGCCTGGCATGTCAGCGCCATCGACCAATCGACTCGCGCATACCCGCTCTTCTGTTGTTGTAAACCTTGGGGTCAGTTGATGGTCACTGAATCCACAATCCCCACGATCACCGAGATGATGCAGGCATCAGGGTTGTTCAGCACCTGGCGCGCCCCGTTTCCTTCGCGGTTGACAAGCACAGTGTCGCCAATACCAGCGTGCGTGTTGTCAATGGCGATAAAATCTTCCTCGCTGCTCTCGCCCTCCGTGACCAATGGCTGAACCACCAACAGCCTGCGATTCTTGTAGTGTGGGTGGCTGATGGTGGTAACCACAGTTCCGACGACCTTTGCCAGAATCATAATCCGCCTAAGTGTACTCGCAAGTGCCTCTCGGCATCACCAGGTCAAATACGCCATCAGGTTTTACGCTCAACTCATCCACAATGCCCACCAGCGCCAGGTCAACCGGCACAAACTTCACCTCCGGCATCGCCAGAGAGGCTTCACGCGAGCGCACCATCACGCACAGGTCTCCCACTCCCGCCTGCACCACGTCGACCGCCACCTGTAAGGGGCCCAGCGGTTCAAGCTTACAGTTTAAGGGTTGGACTATCAGGAACTTCAAGCCCTCCGTGCCCGGAACTCTGATCGTGCAAACAGCCGTACCGTGGACGCGACCAAAAAGCATGGGTTACTTCATCCCCACATTGTTCAGCACACGGGTAATAATCGTCTCCAGCAGCGCCGGGTCTACCTGTGTGCCCAGCCGGGCGGCCACCGCATCGCGGATGCGCTTCCTCAGTTCAGCTTCGGCGGGTTTCTGCGATGTGCTGCATTCAGGGCAGGAATTTACTGCCTGCGCCAGGTAAGGACGTATCGGCGCGGCGGGAGGGAGCGAATTTGTCTGGTGCAGGCGCACGCCCAGGCACTGAGCTTTTTCATACGCCAGTTCGGTTAACACCACTTCGTCGCTGACCTCCAGGAACATTTCGCCGCGGGCAGCCATTTCTTCTATATCACGTTCTGTAAAAAATATTTTCGGCATCACTCGCTCCTGCTTTTTTTCTACGCTACCCTTTGATCCCTTCAAGGCTTTCGAGCGCGCTGGTGGCGGCATTTCGGGCGTTAATGATCTCCGCCTCGCTGCCGCTCAGCCACATTCGGCCAAATCGGCCGACCGAAGAGACATGGATGATTTTAATATTCGCCTTTTTTTCAGCCTCATTAACCGCATAATTAATGTAAGCAGCCGGAGCACATTCCAGCACAAGCATCGTTTCTCCCGGCACCAGCATACTGCCGCGCCGAAAGCGGTTGATAAGTTGCGACTGGTAGGGATCAATGCGCGTGATGATTTGCGTCGAAACCACTTCAGGTTTAATGCGGTCTTCTTTGTTCAATCCCAGCCTGTCCAGCACCACCTGCCCGGCTTCAATCACCGCCGCCTGGTTGAGAGAATGCACTTCGAACATGCCAAATTCGCGTTCCACAATTTGCGCGCCTGGTTTGGCTTCCGTGGCCTTCACCGCGATATCCACAACGCGGAATACTTCGTTGCCAGGCGCCATCTCAACATAAAGCGCAGCCATCCCCTCCACCGGCAGGTCTCCTTGGGTGATGGTGCCCACAAAAGCGGCGTATTGTGCCTGCATGCGGTCAATGAAACAATAACATCGTAATGAAAAATCCTCAGCCATCCTGCCTCCTTGGATCAGTATCGTTATCCGAAAGCGCGATTCCCAGCGGGGTAATGAACATGGGGTGCGCTGGCACCCGGGTCGGAATGCCTGTAACCTGCTGAACAACCTCAGCCATGCCCGGGAAGAGCGCCGTGCCACCTACCAGGGTGATGGACTCAGGCGCGCTGCCACGGAGATGGCGTGCAATAATGGTGCCCACTTTTTCCATTACTGGCCGCACCAAGGGGAAAAGGCCGGCCTGTTCAGAGGTTGTCTTTTTTAGAGCCTCTGCCTGGTCAAAGCTCAAACCGGTGGCCCCGGCAATGACCAATGAAAAATGCGTCCCGCCGGTAGCCTCATCTGCGGTATACACCACCTTACCATTTTCCAGCACCGCGATACCCGTTGTACCGCCGCCAACATCCACCACCACGCCATTGTGGATTCCCAAAACCTGGTTGGCTGCCTCAGGTTCCGCTACCAGACGCTCACAGACCATACCGGCAGCCTCCACCACATGGGTGGTCGCGCGCACCTCGGCACGCGGCACTCCCGGTGGGTAGCCGCTGGCGGCCCGGGTGAGCGGTCGGCCAATCCTCCGTTCGGCTTTGTCTTTCAGTGTTTTCAGCAGATTTACCGCGCCAAAAAAATCCACCACCAATCCATCGCGCACTACCTGGGCGAACTGGTATTCACCGGCAAGCGGATTTCCCGCTTCGTCCAGTACCACCAGCACGGTATACGCTGTTCCCAGGTCCACGCCCACGCGCAGGTTCCCTTCAGGCGGCGCGGTCAGAGATGGGGCTCTGCCATCCGGGTTGAGATGAATGACTTTTTCCGCGCGCGAAAGCCAACCCTCCGGGTCAGCCCCCGCGGTCTGCCATTTTAAGGTTGTCACAGGTTGAAACCCGGTTTACTTTTTGGTCTCAGACCCGCGACCGCCAATGCTGCCTTTGGTGCTCTGTGGCAGGATCATTTCAACATCCTGATGCGGGCGTGGAATGACATGCACCGAAACCAGCTCGCCCACGCGTTTGGCAGCCGCTGCGCCGGCATCTGTAGCCGCTTTTACCGCACCTACGTCTCCGCGCACCATTACGGTCACAAAACCGCCGCCCACGTATTCCGAACCAATGAGGACGACATTCGCTGCCTTGACCATGGCGTCGGCAGCTTCCACTGCCCCGACCAACCCCTTGGTCTCAACCATTCCTAACGCGATCAATGCTGTATCTAATGCCATTTCTACATCCTTTCTCTATCTAAATTTAGGTATTTTTTAGTATTTCCTGCACCACATCCCGCACAACCTGCTCGACTAACCGGGTGCTCGTCTCCTGTGTAGCGGACCCAGCGGAGAGCGCGGCGGGCGGGGGTGAGGTAATTTCATAAGCCAGGCGCTTCACGTTGAAAAGATGATAGGTGGTAACGTTATCCCCAGTGATCGATCCGCCCACCCCGCCAGCCCCAAGCGTGAGTGAAGGGAAAACACCAGTGGTTAAACCAATGGCGCCCAACGTCGACATGGTGTTCACCGCGATGCGGAAAACCGGCTTTTCGAGCCCAAACGCCATAATGACCTTTTCATCAGTGGCGTGAATCACAAGGCTGTGCCCCCTGCCGCCAAACTGGATCAATTCGATGCAGCGTTCACAGCCGGCTTCCCAGCCATCCGCTTCATACCAGCCAAGGACGGTGGTGAGCTTTTCACGAGAAAGCGCTTCTTCTTTGCCCACGCGGTTCAGCCTGGTCACCAGCACACGCGTTCCTGCGGGTACATCAAAGCCTGCCAGCGCTGCCAGGTAAGGCGCTGGTTTACCCACCGTGGCAGGAACCATGACGCCTTCTGAATTGAAGAGCAGCCTTCGCAGCAGGTCAGTCTGCGCCTTATCAACAAAATACGCGCCTTCCTGCTCCATCAACCGTTGCAAAGAACGCGCGATCGGCCGGTCTGCCACCACAGCCTGTTCAGTGGCACAAATGGTGGAGCAATCGAAAGCTTTACTGGCGGTAATATAGCGGGCGGCTTTCTCCAGGTCAGCGGAGCGGTCCACATAAGCCGGCACATTGCCGGGTCCTACGCCATATGCAGGTTTGCCGGTTGAATGCGCCGCGCGCACCATTGGCGTGCCGCCGGTAGCCAGGATAAGCGCTGTATACTTGTGACCCATGAGTTCCTGCGTTCCTGCCAGACTGACGTACTGCATACAGGCGATCAAACCCGGCGGCGCGCCGTTCTCTTCAGCCGCTTTTACCATTAACGCGGCGGCCTCATAACTGCACCGCGCCGCGGAGGGGTGCGGTGCAATGACAATGGCATTGCGCGCTTTAACCGCGATGAGTATTTTATAGATGACCGTAGAAGTCGGATTGGTACTGGGGGTCAAACCAGCAATCACGCCCATCGGCCAGGCAATCTGGTAAATACGTTTTTCCGGGTCATGGTGAATGACGCCGGCTGTCTTGATATCCTTAATACTTTCCCATACATTCCTGGCAGCGAATTCATTCTTAAGGCGCTTATGCGCCGGAATGCCGTAACCGGTCTCTTCGTGTGCCATTTGACCCAGACGGTCAGCGGCGTTAAAAGCAGCGGCGGCCATGGCAGCACAAACCCTGTCCACATCCTGTTGTGAAGCTTTCGCCCACGTCTTCCAGGCTTCGAACGCCCGGGTGGCGAGGTTACGCGCTTCTTGAATCGAGAGAAGGTCCTGGTCAAGGTCCGGCATTGTTCCCTCAGCTCTTGCGGAAAGTAACCACCCCGTCGACCTCCAGCGTGTCGATCATCGCCATGATCACCGTATCTACCGGGGTATCTTTGGTGATCGCAGTCTGGCGGGCGCTCGAGCCCGCCGCGGTGAGCACCAGGTCTCCCACCCCAGCGTCAACAGTATCCACCGCCACAAATGGCTTACCAACCGCTTCGCCATGCTCGTCTGTCTGGCGGACAATGAGCAGCTTGCGCCCGGTCAGTTTTTCATCCTTCACCGTTGAGACGGTTGTGCCGATCACTCTGGCAATAAGCATGAGTTCCTCCTAATAGGCCTTCCCCTCGGGTGCGGCAATCTGCGGTTTGGTCTCGCTTTGGTCCGCCCGGATAATCTTCACCCCGGCGCTGGCGCCGATGCGTGTGGCTCCAGCCGCCACCAGGGCTTCAGCTTCCTCGTGGGTGTGAATGCCCCCTGAAGCCTTGACCCCCAGCGATGGTCCAACCGTGCGGCGCATCAGCGCGACATCATGCACGGTAGCGCCCCCGCCCGAGAACCCGGTTGAGGTTTTTACATAATCTGCCCCGGCTTCCTTGGCCAACAGGCAGGCAATCACCTTTTCTTCATCGGTGAGCAGCGCGGTTTCGATGATCACCTTCACCAGCGCGTTGGCCGCGTGCGCCACCTCCACCACACCGCGTATATCTCTGGCAGCCAGGTTGGTATCGCCTGCTTTTAACGCGCCTATGTTCAACACCATATCGATCTCGGTCGCGCCATTTTCCAGCGCGTTACGCGTTTCAAATGCTTTGACCTCGGGTGAGGTCGCGCCCAGCGGAAAACCGATGACTGTGCACACCTTCACATCGCTATCTTTTAGCAGGTCAGCGCATAGTTTTACATGCGTGGGGTTGACACACACAGAAGCGAAATGATGCTTTTTGGCTTCAAAACACAACTGCGCGATTTTGTCGCTGGTGGCGTCCGGCTTAAGCAGGGTGTGATCGATCATCCCCGCCAGCGCGCTATCCCCAGGGATGACTCCGACCGTCGAGGTAAGGCGTTCAGCGCCAGCGCTGATCACATGCCCGGCATTATCAAAACAGGTTTTCACTTTTACCCCGTTGGCGACCTCCACCACGCAGGTGGCGCCAGGAGGATTTTTTTGTCTCTCCTCCTGTTCGATCATCGCCAGCAGCACTTCGCGGGTGATGATCTCAACCAGGGTCTCAACGGTCTTGATATCAGGTGTCATGCTGTTTTCCCGCCAAGGTATTTCTTCTCGATCTCCATGATCTTATCCACACGTCTGACGTGCCTGCCGCCGCCGAACTCAGTGGTCAGCCAGGTTTTGAGCACCTGTTTGGCAAGGTTGACACCGATCAACCCGGCGCCAAGCGTGAGCACGTTGGCGTCATTATGCTCGCGGCTGTTCACCGCGGTAGCGTAATCATAGCATAAAGCCGCTCTCACCCCCGGCACTTTATTGGCCGCCATACAAGAACCAATGCCCGCGCCATCAATCACCACGCCACGCCAGGCTGCGCCTTGCGCAACCTGCTGCGCCACTGCCAGGGCAATATCCGGGTAATCCACAGGGTCGCTCGTGTTCGTGCCGCAATCCATAATTTTAAAACCCATGTGTGAAATTTCCTGGATGAGAACCTTTTTTAACTCCACGCCGCCATGATCGGTTCCAATCGCCACCACCCGTTTTTCTATTGAAGGCTGCGTTTCGGGTTTTTCAGCGAACGGGAGGGGTGTGGTCGGCTTGTCGGTTAAACGCCCTGAAAGAGCACCGCCAGCGCTCGCGCTCGCGCCGAGGGTCTGGCGTACAACCCTTACAACGATTTCGTGGATGTCATTTTCGGAGACCTGGCTCATCGAGGGCGATACTCCACACTTGACTTCTCAACCAAAATATCGGATAATAGTACTGGTAGTGACCACATTACCAGTTATTTCCATCATACCACTTTAAGAACAAATGTCAAGAACGATCGATCCATTTACCGCTGTGCCCAAGTATTTTCAACTCGCTTCTATTTTACGTCAAAATATTGAAGATGGCGAATGGGCACCGCGCTCCCCCATCCCTTCAGAGCGCCAGCTGGAAGTGCTTTACAATATCAGCCGCACCACCATCCGCGAAGCCATCAACTCCCTGGTTCAGCAGGGGTATCTTTACCGCGAACACGGGCGTGGCACTTTCGTCTCACCACAGAAGTTGCAGAAGGGCTGGATGGAGCTGACCAGCTTTTCAGAAGACCTGGTCAAGCGCGGCCTGGTACCCGGGCAGATAATTCGCAGCCTTCAGCTTATGCAGCCACCACAACGCGTGCTGCAGCGCCTGGAACTTCCAGCCGGCAGCCTGGTCCACCGTATTGAACGCGTTCGCCTGGCTGACGGCACCCCCATCGGCCTGCAAACATCCTATCTGTCGCTGGCTCCCGGGCAGGAGATCACCATGCAGGAGATGGAAAAGGCGGGCTCACTCTACCGCATCCTGAGCGAGAAATTTCACATCATCCCCACGGAAGCAGATGAAACACTGGAAGTTACCCTCGCCACCCCTGAAGAAGCCGGGCTGCTGCAGGTGGCCACCGGCGCGCCGCTGCTGCTCAACGAACGCGTGCTGTTCTCGCAGGAGCGCACGCCAGTCGAATACGTCAAGATCCTGTACCGTGGCGACCGGTATCAATACTTTGTGCACTTAAAGCGCCAGGCTATTGCTGAAAACCCCCGCTAAGCGCCGGCGATACCAGATAAGTGTAAAAGTCCCGGCCATCCGCCATTCCAGAATGATAATTCCCAAACCCCTCCGGGTAGAGGGCGGTTAGCCGGCTCATCCCGGCGGTGTCATCCGCCTTCACAAAGAAGAGTTTAGGGCCCGCCTGCCCCAGGGTGAGTTCAAGATCATCCGCCCAGATGGCGTAATCACGGTCAAAAACTCCCGCGTTCATCGCCACCAGGCGCGTATCCACCCAATGGGCAACCGCCACCACGTACACACTATCGGTGCTGCCAATGGAATGGATATACGCGCGCGCAATGGCGCCCATCTGCCCTGAATTCCAGGTGGCGTCTTGATACTGCAAGCGATACTGGCGAAAAACAAGGTCATAGTTCTGCTGGGCTGAAACCAGTAATAGACCCACCCCCAGTGCCACCACCAACGCCCTGCCGAACCAGCCCCTGGATGTATGCCATAGACCCCTCAACAAGCCTTCCAGGGCTATGGCAGCCACGATCAAAATGGGGATAAGCGAGCCTCCCGCCCGGCTTAAGGATGGGTTTTCGATCGGGAAAGCCAGCGCCAGTATCGACGGCAACATCAGCAGCGGGATAGAGAACAGCAGCGCCAGGTACTGCCAGGCGCGTTGCTTAAACCATGCAAATAGTAATATCACCGCCCCTGATAAATAAAGAGAGGCGGAAACCAGGTCGAGCGCTGGTCTTCCGGTTACAGATATGACCCAGGTATTGCCATCGCGCCAAAAAGGCATCAAAATGGCATTCCATAGATTTTGCAGGAATATCACTCCTAATGGCCCGGCAAGCGCCTGTTCAGCGCCGGTCATGCGCGTAACGGTGCGCATGGCGATGAGCTCTGGGTACTGGAAGGCGAAGCGCAGCAGCGGGAGCGCGCCCACAACGGCGAACAGGGTTACCAAAGCCAGCCCGGCGGCTATGCCTTCTTTTTGCTTCGGTTGGCGATAAGTGAGCGTGAAAACCAGGAAAATCAACAGGACCACCAGCGGCATGATGCGGAAAGCAGAATAACCCAGCAATCCAAAACCCAGGAAAATACCCGCGACCAACAGGTCGTTGCGCCGCGAAAGGCGCAACCCCCTCAGTAAATAGAATAACACTGGCGCAACAAAAACTGGCGTCAGCACCAGGCGCATCCCTGAACGCGCAAGGATATTGGCCCACGATGAAAAACCCACCAGCAGCATGGCCAGCAGGCCGGTCCATCGGGACCCTACTTCACCTCCCAGGCGGTAGACATAATAAAGTGAGCCCAAGAACGCCAATGCCATTCCCAGCTTGAGCGTGGTAAAGCCCAGCGGCTGACCGAAATACTTTACCAGGGCAGCGCTGAGGTAAAACTGCAGCGGTTCACGGCCTGAATTACGGGGAAAGAAAATCGAGTAATTGCCATGCAGGATGTCGTTGACATCCAGCAGCTTTTCCGCGTGGTCGCTGGTCATTTCCAATGGAACCGTGCCGAGCTGGTTGAGGTGGAACCAGGCGCTGAGAATGAAAACCGCCAGCACGAGCAGGTGCCACCAGTTCAGTTGCAGCAGGAGATGACCTCCCCGGAAAAAGCCCGCGGTTTGTTGCCTGATTTTTGCCCAAACAGATCCATTTTCTTCGCGCTGCCAGAAAGCCCATAACCCGGTAATCAGCGTAGCCGCCCACAACACCAGTCCGCCAGTGGTAAAACGGTTGCCGCCAAAAGCCAAAAAGGTGATAACCAGCAAAGGCAAGAAGATGAACAGAGGTGTCTTCCGCGCAGTGGCAGCCGAAAGGGGTTGATTGAAACGCTTCGCTTCCGGCGTCGTCCACTCGCCTTTCAGCAGTGCCGCGACAAGCAACCCTCCTGCAACCAGATAGAAACCAATCCCCAGTCTGGGCAGTGTCGCTCCCGGCTCAAAGAAACGTTGACCGGTCAAAGCCAGGCCCAGCGCCAGCAGTGAGCGCCACGGCAGCGACGCCAGGATGAACCTGCGCTTTATTGGCTCAGGCTCCTCCTCCTCCGCGCTGGGCAGGTCAGACGCAACCAGCGGGCTTTTCTCGCCCCTGAACAGGCGGTGTAAGTTCAATTGGCTTTTCAGGTAGTCCAGAAGGCTGGGTTCATCCATCATCAATTCTCAATTTTCTTCCGCGTTATATAAAAGGTGTACACACCCTCTGCCTGTATGGAGGCTTCGTTGTACGCTTTTATGGTGATCAAACGGGTGAAGAACAGGCTCCATTTCCAGGGCGCAACTATCCACCTGCCCCATAACAGGCGGGTGAGCAGCGATGGTAGACCGAAATAATGTCCCCATTCCAGCACGCGCAACGCGCGCGGGGAGAAATAATCCCAGCAGTCCACCAGCTCAAAGCCTGCGCCTTCCAGGCGTTGTCGCCAGGTAGAGGGGTCATCACAGTGATGATGCCGCGAAATGCGGTTGAAAAAACGCCGGTAAAGGTCACCTAAAAATCGCAGACGCAGGTTATCGAAGAAACGGCCAATGGAGAGCGCACCCAAAAAGCGCTGATTGGGTACACAAAAAACGAACACCGCTCCCGGGCGTAACACCCTCCCCAGTTCCGCGAACACAGGTTCAAGCGCCGGGATATGCTCCAGCACGGAATTGCTCACCGCGCTGGCAAAATACGCATCAGGGTACAGGATCTCGCTCGCTTTCGTCAGTACCGCCTGCTGATACACACCGCGCGTTTCGGCTTCACGTAAAGGCTTCTCCCAGGGGTCCAGGCCAACCTCAAGCGCACGGTTAAAAGCCAGAGAGGCGAAGTGCCCATCACCGCAGCCCAGGTCCAGCGCTGGGGCAGGCAGGTCAATGTTCTCATAGAATCTCGCTTCCACCGCCCTTAAAAGAGCGCGAAAGTACGGCAACGAGCTGATTTGCAGCCACAGGTGGTCTTTACCGGCCTGGCTGGCTTCAACGGGTGTGTGTCGCTGCAAGGTCACGCTTGCTCCTGAAAAATAACCTCATCATTCTTGAAACACGGCGCTTATGTATTACCGCGCCTATTATAAACGTTTTGAAATGGAACGAAAGTTCCCGTCAACTCAATGAGCTGGCGGGAACCAGTATTTGGGTGCAAAGACAGGTCAGGCCTGTAAATTATTGGCTCATTTGGGCGAGGGCTTTTAAGAGAGAGTTCGCCACCAGAGTGCCAGATTGGGTGCGATAATTTTGCGTGCCCATGCGGCTTCCAGCCATTAAGGCGCTCAAAAGAGCGTTGATGTCGCTGCTGCCGGATTGTTTGGCCTGCATGTAAGCCATGCCGGCTTTCAGCAGCTGCGCGGTGTCGATCTTAACCGGTTTTGAACCGCTTGGTGCAGCAGCGCCCGTTAATCCGCCGAGGAGGCTGCTTAACAGGTCATCACCTGTCCCGGCGCCTGCGGGCGCCTGTTGCGCGCCGGCAAGTCCGCCGAGCAGCGAGCCTAAGAGGTCGCCGCCTGCGCCAGCGCCTGAAGGAGTCTGCTGCGCGCCGGCAAGCCCGCCGAGCAGCGAACCCAACAGGTCGCCGCCTGCTGATTGCCCGGAGGGTTGCTGTTCAAAGGTTTTTCTGGCCTGCGTTTGCAGTGTTTGCGGGGTGACCTTTTTCTGGGTTCCCATTAACGCCTGTAGCAAGGTCAGCGCGTTGTTGGTGGTAAGGGTTTTCTTGCCCCCCAGCTGAGCAGAGGCGTCTTGCAATCCCTGAGCATAAAGTTTTGCGGAGCTGCTCTGGCTCTTGGCCTGCAGCAGCTGGCTGGCGTAAGCCAGTTGTTCAGCCGGAGTGGCGTTGCTCTTCGCTTTCATCGCCTGGGTGATTACCTCGAAGATCTCCACCATGTTATCGCCGTGATTGTGGTTGTAGGTATCCGCCTGGTTTAAAGCCGCCTTATGCTGGTCCAGCGTCGAAACCACGCTGCCAAAAAGTTGCGCTAGATCAATACTCTGGTTTGTCATGAAAATTTCCTTTCCCTGTTTGTTTTGGTCTGCACATTATATCCCGGTTTTATTGACAAACGAAATTCAATATGTTATGATTTACCTATTCAATTAGTGAATATTCATCCTATGAATGTTAAAATACTCCCACTCAACGCCTCTGAATACGCCCTGCTTGGTTTCCTGAAGGCTGGACCGTGCCACGGGTACGAGCTGCACCGAAAGCTCACAGAACCAGACGGCGCGGGGATGATCTGGGGAATCAAGATTTCAAATATGTACGCCCAACTGGATAAATTGGAGCGGCGCGGGTTGATCAGCGGTCGTTTGTTGGAAAACGAACAGCGCCCAGCGAGAACGCAGTACTCGCTCACCGCTGCCGGAAAACAACTGTTCGAAGAGTGGCTGCATCAACCGGTGCGGCACCCGCGTGATTTCCGCCACTTTTTTTTCCTGCAATTATTCTTTCTCTCTCAATACGAGCCTGAAGCGCTTGACTCTCTGGTGGAGCGCCAGCTGGAGCTCTGCCAGGCGTGGCAGCAAAATTTGTTGGCAGCGAGGGAGAGTTCTTCCAACTCCATTGACTTCGCTGACCTGACCAATCGTTTTCGCCATTCACAGATCCAATCCATGATCGATTGGTTGTTCTGGATCAAGAGTGAAAAAATCAAAATCAAACCAAAGTGAGGTAATTCATGAAACACTCTATTCAATTCTTACTGGTACTTGTTCTTTTCGGCAGTTTACTGGCAGCATGCGCTGCACCCACGCCCATCGCCGCACCTTCTCTCACTGAACCCCCAGCCACAGAAGCTCCGCCAGCCATGAGCACGCCAGCCCCAACCGAGCCACTGGAGATGGAGAAAATCACGGTCATAGACGCGCTTGGGCGGGAAGTTATACTTGACCAACCCCCCTCGCGCATCATGGTCGTGGGCAAGGCAGCCTTTATGTTGCTTGACGCGGCTTTCCTCTTCCCTGAGGCTCCTGAAAAAATCATCGGGTATGAGCTGCGTTCTCAAACCGGACTGGATTTCATCCACACGGCTTTTCCTCAAAGCCATAACATGATCGTGCTTGAGATGGACGCTGGACCGGAACAGATCGCCCCGGCAAACCCCGACCTGGTATTGATGAAGTCATACCTTAAAGAACAACTAGGAGACCAGGTTGAGCTGCTTGGCATCAAGGTGGTGTACCTTGATCTGGAAACGCCCGAAACGATCAACCAGGATATGCGCACCCTTGGAAAACTCTTCGGTAACACTGAGCGCGCTGAGCAATTGGTGACCCTCTATGACCAGGCGCGCGCGAAAATCGCCGATATCACCAACGTCATCCCTGAAGAAGAAAAACCTTCCACCCTGCTCCTCCAATATTCCGATAAAGGTGGCGAAGTCGCTTTTAGTGTTCCCACAGGCGGCTTCTTGCAAACACAATTGGTCGAAATGGCCGGCGGGGCGCCTGTCTGGAAGGAAGTGACGGGAAAGGGCTGGTCTGTCATTACACTGGAGCAAATCGCCGCCTGGAACCCGGAGATCATCATCGTCGTTGATTACCGCGGAAAAGCCATGGAGGCCGTTGACCGGCTGAAAGCAGATGAAAACTGGCAGCAACTGGACGCGGTAAAGAATGAGAAACTCTACGCCTTTCCATTGGACTTTCAGAGCTGGGATCAACCAGATTCACGCTGGACCTTGGGCCTGACCTGGCTCGCAACCATTTTGCAGCCAGAACGTTTTGCATCCTTGAAAATGCACGAAGAGATTCCGGCCTTCTACACGGATTTCTACGGGTTAAGCGAATCTGTGATCGAGCAGAGCATTCTGCCGTTGGTGAAGGGCAGTTTTTTAGAGTAAGCGGGTAATAAAAAATCACCCGGTTTGTGCAGGCAGCATTGAAAAACAACAAAAACCTCACCGCCTTCGTGCTCGTGGTTACGCCGCTGATTGTTCTTGGTATCTCTTTATTCATCGGCAGATACCCAAAACCGCTCTTAATGCCCCTGTCTGTGTTGCTGCACGACCAGCTGGGGCAAAACCTGGTTTATAACCTGAGGTTACCACGCCTGATCACCTCCGCCCTGCTGGGCATGTCACTGGCCACCGCCGGAGGTGTGATGCAAATGCTTTTCCGTAACCCGTTGGTAGAACCGGGGTTCCTGGGGGTTACTCAGGGGGCAGGGTTTGGCGCCGCCTTGAGCATCCTCTTCCTTACAACCGCGCCGCTGGTGGTAGAACTGAGCGCCGCTGGTTTCGCCATCATCGGCTTGCTGCTCTCTTATTTCATCGCCCGGCGAATCCGTTTTGGCGGGTGGGTGCTGCGGCTTGTGCTCTCAGGTATCGCGGTTTCAGCCATCTTTTCAGCGGGGCTTGGTATCCTTAAATATATGGCAGACCCCACCTCTCAGCTGCCAGAGATCGTGTTCTGGCTGCTGGGAGGTTTGTGGTCTGTCACCTGGACGGATCTATGGTATATCCTGCCTGTGGTGGTTATCGGTCTGGTCATTATCTACCTCATGCGCTGGCGCTTGAACCTGCTTTCGTTGAGCGACGAGACCGCTTTTTCGTTAGGGGTGGCGGTAGGGCGCGAACGCACCTTGCTGCTGGCAGCCAGCGTGGCGATTACCGCTGTGGTGGTTTCCGTAGCGGGCATCGTGGGTTGGATCGGTTTGATCATCCCCCACATTGCCAGGCGCATCGCCGGTGCCAACGCGGCCTCCTTCATACCGGTGAGCATGTCATTAGGCGCAGTCTTTGGCATCATCTGCGATGACCTGGCCAGGGTGCTGACCACCGGCGAAGTGCCGCTGGGAATTATCACCTCGCTCATCGGCGCTGTCATCTTCTTGATCATGATGACTTCTCGTTCCATGAGGATCGCAAGATGAAACCAGCGGTGATCCAGGTCAACGATCTGTCCTTTTCGTACAACCCGGTAGGCAACGCGGCTGTTCACCAGGTTTCGTTTGAAATCCTCCCCCAAACGGTTACCGCTATCCTGGGGCCCAATGGCGCAGGAAAAACCACTTTATTGCACCTGCTCTTGCGGCTTAAAACTCCGCTCACAGGCTCCATCCACCTGCAAGGCAGACCACTCAATCATTATTCCCGTCATGAACTCAGCCAGAATATCGGCTTGGTGCCGCAAACAGAGTACATCCCATTTGAATATACCGCCCTGGAGTATGTAACGCTCGGCAGGGCTCCTTACCTGGGCCCGCTAGAAATTCCCGCTGAAAAAGATACTGAAATCGCCCGTCAATCCTTGAAAGAGGTAGGGGTGTCGCATCTTGAAAACCGCCCCATCCCCGCCCTGAGCGGTGGTGAACTGCAACTGGTGTTGCTCGCCCGGTCTCTATGCCAGCAGCCCCGCGTGCTATTGCTGGATGAACCCACCTCTCACCTGGATCTCGCCAATCGAAATATCACCCTGCAAATAATGGACCGCTTGCGCAGGGCAGGCACGACCCTGGTCTTCAGCACGCATGACCCCGAAGCCGCTGCCTTGATTGCCGACAAGCTGGTTTTAATGCGCGCCGGGCAAGTCCTGGAAACCGGGTCGTTGGAAGAGGTGTTCACCACAGAAACGCTGAGCCGCACATACGGTACGCGGGTGGAGGTGCTCCAGGTGGATGGGTTGCGTGTTGTAAAATCCATTGAACGTCTTGGTGGAGAACAGAATGGCCAAAATAATCCTGCTGAGCGCTGAAAAAGGCAGCGGTAAAACCACCGCGCTCCTTAAACTGAGGGAGAAACTTACCGGCCTGACCTTAAACTCACGCGGGGTGCTGAGCCCCCCGGTGATGGTTAACGGGGAGAAGATCGCCATCGAATTAATGGATGCCCGGAGCGCTGAACGCAAGCGACTGGCAGTGCCAGCCGCGCTTGATTCTCCAGAAGCATCTGGACTAAGATGGCATTTTTTCGAAGATACGCTGGATTGGGGAAATCACCTTCTTTCAGAGGCGGTTCCCTGCGACATCCTTTTTGTTGACGAAATGGGCCCGCTCGAGTTCGACCGAAACGAGGGGCTGACCAAGGGGTTCTTCGCCATCGACTCGCGGCGTTTTCTGGTGGCGCTGGTGACCATTCGCCCCGCGCTGCTGGAAAGAGCCCTTGCGCGCTGGTCAGATGCCCAGGTCTGTAAGGTGACTATTAAGGACCAACCTCACCTGGTCAACAACCTGTTCCGCCTGATCACTGGTTAACCGTATTTTGCCCCAGCCGCAGTTTGAAATTTTTACGCCAATCCCACGTATACAATATTGATATGAACCCAATCAGCGAGTTGTTGAGTAAGGTAAAAACCTTGTTTCCGAAAAAGGTCATCGGCCTGGCCTTGAGCGGCGGCGCCACCTTTGGCGCTGCGCACGTGGGCGTGCTGCAAGTACTTGAAGAAAACGGAATTCGCCCGCACCTGGTCGCAGGTACCAGTGCCGGGGCGCTGATCGGCGCGGCTTACTGTGCGGGTATCCCGTTGAGCGAGATTGAAACCCTCTTTCGCACGATGAACTGGCCGACATTGCTCCGCCTTTCCATCCGGAATTCACTCTCTATTTTCGATACACAGCCCATGGAAGAATTTCTGCGCAAGAAGATTGGTGATATCGAATTTCAAGAACTCAGGATCCCGTTCGCCGCGGTCGCCTGTGACATTCACACCGGCGCAAGGGTCATCTTAGACCGTGGCGCGCTCGCGCCCGCCATCCGTGCCAGCGCTGCCATTCCAGGCTTGTTTTCACCAGTTGAGGTCAATGGCCGTCTGCTGGTAGATGGGGGAATCGTGGATAATTTACCAGTTGAACAGGTGAGAGACATGGGCGCGAGATACGTGATTTCAAGCGATGTATCTCACCGTGGACCAAACTCCAAGAAACCGGAAAATCTCTTCGAAATCATGCTGTCGATGATCTACATTATGCAATCTCGCGCCGCTCTTCCGCTTGAAGACGCATCGGATTGTTACATTCGTCCCCAGGTGTCTCAATACTCATCCTGGGGCTTCAAGGATGTCCCGCAAGTTATGGAGGCTGGAAGAAAAGCCGCCAGGCTGGTTATCCCTCAACTGCGCCGGCAGTTGCGTATCCGCTAACACGCGCGCCGGATAAAGAAAATGGATGGCCCAAGCCTACGGCCATCCATTTCAGATTTCCCCCTTTAGCGAAGAACAGGTATGCCTTGCAAAGGCAATAAAGAAATTACTCCAGACTGTCTTTCTTATTAAATAATTGAATGAATAATTGCACCACTTCACGGTCATAGGCGCTTCCTGCCTGTTCAAGCAGTTCCTGCAGTGCCTCTTGATGCTTGCGCTTCTTTTGATAAGGCCGTCCATCCGTCATGGTTGTATAAGCGTCAGTCACAGCCAGTATACGCGCCCCCAAAGGGATCTCGTCACCACGCAGACCATTGGGGTAACCCTTTCCATCCATGCGCTCGTGGTGAGCGAGGATGAGCGGCGCTATCTTTTCAAGCCCTGTCACCCCGCGGACAATTTGCGCGCCAATTTCAGGATGGGTTTTAATGATCGCCCATTCTTCTTCAGTGAGGGGTCCTTTCTTTTTCAAAATTGTGTCTTTCACGCCAATTTTTCCAATATCGTGCAGCAACGCTGCCCAGCACAATTCTCTTGTCTCACGGGCAGAAAAACCAAACTCTTTGGCCAGCTGCTCAGAAAGAGCTGCCATGCGCTTGCTATGAGACGCGCTATGCAGGTCTCGGGTTTCAAGCGCCTTTGATAAAACGATGACGGTCTCAATAGATACAGACTCGATGCGCTCATTCATTTGGGCGCGAAAGACCGCGCTCGCCAGCTGGTCGGCAATCAGATCCACCAGGTAATAAGAATCAGGCGTCAGTATCTGTTCTTGCTGGCTGGCAGACTGCCCTAAAATGAGCACACCGATTGGGTTCGTTTCTACCCGCATGGGAATAATCCAGGATATATCCTCGTTGGATATCCCCAGGCTCTTTCGTTCTCTTTCCGATAAGTGTTCCATCCCCAGGAACAGCCTGGTATTGTTTTCAGCATCCAAAAACCTATGGCAGATGTTTTCTATCTCAATCGGGTCCAGAGAGGCTTTCTTTTTGATCAACATTTCACGTGCGGAATAACGCGCGCGGCAATTACATTGTCCGTCAAGGTCCATTAAAAGAATCTGGCAAAAATCCACTTCCAGGATCTCAACGATACGCCTGGAAGCGCTTACTGCCAGTTCTTCCAGATTCTCTGAACCCGCCAGGAAGCGGTTCAGTTCTGAAAGACCATTCCATTTTTCTTGTAGATAAGTTGGGACCCCCCTCTCCCTGCGTCTGTCATACCGCGCAAATGCATCAATTGTCTGTGCCATGTCTCTTACCCTGTTGATGGGGAGTCAATAATGACGAACGATCGTTTCGTTCGTAGAAAATTAGTTGGTTGTCTATCTACTCCGCTAAATTGAGCGAGGGCCGGGTCATTTCTGCGTTCATCTGGCGGGCGAACTCAGCCAGGGTGGAAACGCGGATGGCAGAAATCCTGCGGGTTTCTTCGGCGCCAAGGTGAAACGCCTCACCGGCAAAACCCTTCTTAATCGCCATGCTGGGGTTTGTTAATAGCAATCTGCGGAATTTTTCATTCACAACTGCTGCAGTGAGAATGCGGCTGTATTCGCGTTCTTTTTGCACAACGGTTTCATCGTGATGATGGTAATCGTGAAATATGTTACTCA
>Ga0255342_1000292_pt1 | contig 91739 bp, 79 predicted proteins | sample wastewater_treat_3_FD_192416 | JGI IMG/M metagenome (GOLD analysis project Ga0255342, IMG submission 192416) | Wastewater microbial communities from Lulu Island WWTP, Vancouver, Canada - plant14 | ecosystem: Engineered > WWTP > Wastewater > Unclassified | place: Canada: Vancouver, British...
CATTTTTACCATAGGCCCTCTGACTGGATACTTTCCGCTCATGAGCAAGACAGTGTGCTCCTTCAAATCACCCTACCACAACCAGTATGCTGAGAGCCATGGTGGAGGTCGCTCTGCCCTGGCACTGAGGTTTGCAGATGTTGATGGACTTGTAATAACCGGGCAGGCCAATCGTCTCAGCTGCCTTTCCATAAGCTCCGGCCGCTTCCAGGTGAAGGAGGCTCATTACATGAAAGGAATGGATGTCTTCAGGACAGGAAGAATGCTACGCCACATGTTTGGGAATTCCGGCCATCGCAGTATTCTTCGCATTGGTCCTGCAGGGGAACGTGGAGCACCGACTGCGTGTATCAATGTGGATACCTATCGCCACTTTGGCAGACTGGGGGGTGGTGGCGTTATGGGATCAAAGAACCTTAAGGCTATCGTAATTATTGGTGACAAAGTCTTTGATTTGCCCACAGGCGATAGTTATGGAAAGCTCTATCAGAATGTTTACCGCAAAATGACTGCAACTGAAATTATGCACAAGTATCACGACATAGGTACCCCTGTAAACGTGGCATCTCTCAATGAAGTTATGTCCTTGCCCATTAGAAATCTTAAACAGACCACGGATCCAGAGATGGCGGGTATCACAGGTGAGAGATTTGCTTCTGACGCCTTACTCCGCAACCATGCCTGTTCTGGCTGTCCCGTTGGATGCATCCATGTAGGGTACGTACGGGAAAGATTTGCCAAGGAAAACCGGTATTTCTACCTCCAGGTTTCCTATGATCATGAACCGGTATTTGCAGTTGGCTCCATGCTGGGCATTACAAACTGCTTTTCTGTCCTTGGCATTATCGATGCTGTAGAAAAAGTTGGGCTCGACGTAATGTCCGCCGGAGTCTGCCTTGCCTGGGCAACCGAGGCTACTGAAAAAGGCCTGATCTCTGAAAAAGAGACACTTGTGCCGCTTGGATTTGGTGATGCCTCCACTTACCGTCAGGCAGTTCATCATCTTGGTGTTGGTACGAACGATTTCTACCGGGTTCTTTCTCAGGGGATAAATGAAGCAGTTAAGCACTTCGGTGGTTCTGACTTTTCCTGTGTCCTCGGCCAGGAGATGGCGGGCTATGCCACAGGTGAGGTTTTTTTCGTGTCCCAGGCACTGGGCTTTCGGCACTCTCATCTTGATAGTGCCGGGTATAGCTATGATCAAAAAACCACAGAAAAGGATGCGGACAGGGCTGTAGAATTCCTGGTGCAGGATGAGAAAGGGAGAGTGCTCCTCACGTCCATGGTTTCATGCCTCTTTGCCCGTAATGTATATACCGACGAGGTTGTATCGGATTGCCTGAAGAGCCTTGGTTATAATGGTCTTGCTGTAAAGCTGGAGTCAGTCGCGCTTAATATCCAGCAGCTCCGCTGGCGCCTCCGCTTCGCCTCGGGGTTCAATCCAGATGACGTGATTATTTCGAAGCGCTTCGGAGAAGTGACAACTGTGAAAGGTCCCATCGATATGTTTTACCTGGATGCGCTAAAAAAGGAATATGGAAAGAGGATAAAGGCTATGGCCTTGGCAGCCCCACCCTGATCTTTCTGGAGAATTCTGGATCATTCCCAATTACATGTGCCCTTGGATTTATATAGCTTCGTTGCCTCAGTTCTGCGAAAGGTATGTTTGAATCGAGCGTTCCCCGTTCATATGCATACTGTGGTCCATATCCACTGAGGAGTATTTTCCAGCTATAATGTATACGGTCGCTGAACGTTTTTATATGCATCACTATGTTAGTGGTACAGTTTGTGGTAAGGGTATTGTACCATACTGGCCTTTTCTTCATTTCATTGATCTGCCTGATATACGCCATAAAGAGCTTTTCCGCACGCTCACGATTGATATTTAGACGGTACAGGTATACATCTTCCTGGGGATTGCGATAGTCTGTTCTTACCCGTATGAGGTCCCGTTCATCGCCGGCAATATAAATCAACTCATACTGCTTGAAGAACCCTTTGATAGTCGAGTACCCTTCCCCTTTCTCCTTGCGGGTTTCAATGGAGAAGACCACAAAATCTTCCTCCTGGAAGCCGAAACTCATCATGATGTGGGCTATCGCATCGCCCATCCAGTAGACGGCAATAAGATCTACAGAATCAAGGGCTTTCAGATCAAATGTTTTGTCATAATAATGAGAATCAAAGTCAGTTTCCGTACGATAGGTAAGGTTCCGGATATTATGGATGGTGATCTGGTTGTCCTGTATTGTTGCATAGGGGAGTACAGCAACATCAGGCTGCCAGTCACGGTCGTTGGACGGCTTGATATTCATCCACCATGCCACGATCAAACAAAAGACGATCAAATACCCGATAAGGACCTGAAGCCGTTTTTTTATGAAAAGAAATGCTGCTGCCGTACCGACAGCAAAGCCAATGGCAATATTTGTTCGTAGGGTCTCTTCTGCCAGGTTTGAATAGAAGATAGCCAGGGCTGCCCACAAAGTCATGCAGGCAATAATTATAGAAAGGCAAAGAATAACAAAAAACCTTACAGTCTTGCCCATAGTTATTATTCCCCTGATTCTCTGAGATGTTGGAGTAGAATGCGGCGCACCTCTTCAATGGTTTCAGGGTGGTCCTGGGTTGAGTGTCCCGAATTTACCACAAGTTCTGAAGCAACTCCGTCGATGTGAGCACTTGTATATTCGACGACTCCATCGTTCCATCTGTCCTTCGGTTCTTTCGGATTCTTTACCGCTATGATTGAATGGGCGGTTATACCCTCGGCTATAGGCATTGATGAGAGATTTTTTATAAACGGGCTTTTGGGATCCATGTTGTCCGTGCTCCGGGGGGCATCCTTTATGAATCGCACAGCTTTCAGCTGAGGATTCATGGTGATAACCTCCTTCATGGTGTCGGCGAGACGGAAGGGCAACGAGATAAACTTGCTTGTGAGCCGTCCAATCCAGCCACCAGCAACAAAACTGCCGCCATGGGGTGTTGCGATAAAAACAACCCTTTTTACTGAGGGGACAGGTTTAAAAAAGACACTTCGGCGAAGTATCTCTTTTGTTTCGGCAGATGCGTTGACTTCATCGAACGGCAGAGCAGTAGTCCAGAACTTCAACCCGCTGTCAACTGTTGTCAGCTTTGTGAGGAGTCCACCCTGGCTATGGCCGATAACCACCATCCTTCTCAATGCCGGATCTTTTCCTTCCGGGTCCATCTCATCTACAGTTTTTCGGAGACCATCAGCAAGGATGCCTGCCGAATAGGTTATCGGATTGCCTGTATTGTAGGTAAATAACCAGAACTGGTAATTACCCCAGAGTACGGGGTCATTCGAAAGCTCATTGAACATTTCTGCCCACCTCGCAGGGCTTGATGCAGTCCCGTGGATAAAAATAACTGGTATACGGCCTGGTCGGTACGGCTCCATAAGAAAGATGCCATCCTGGTATCTCGCCTTCTTTCCAATAAGGGAAAAATCTCCTGAGAAAAGGCCTCTTAGTTCAAACCTGTAGACCTGGGAGCCCTCAAGAGTATAAGCCATAGCAGAACTCAGTTCGTACTCTAAGGGTACAGTACGCCCGCCAATATCTACCGAGGTTGCCTCTCCCGTGGTATAAAGCTCCAGGTTTGCCGTTACTTTTCCAGCTTCTATTCCCTCTTCCACATTATCAATTCTCAGAAATGCTGTGGCAGCAACCCTTATCCTGGGAGGGATTCGGGAGTATTCAGGAACTATTACCCCTTTTAACGGTTCTGTGGCGGCAATAAGGGGAGCACCAATACCCGGCCACCTATATCGGTTGCGCAATCCCCGGACGTCAAACTCGGCCGCCTGGACAAAATCTGTAAGCCTGAAAGAACCCCAAAGGAACTCTTCAGCGTCAACCTTAACGATCAATTCCCCGAATGGAAGAGGGTAATTGCCTTCACCGATCATAACCTTTGCCCTGTCACCAGCCGTAAAGGCCTGGGCCAGGCTTCTGTTGTATAAATCCAGTGCAATACGGACCCGGGGATCAGTAGGATCTGGATCAGTACGGCCGATCTTGGGAAAAAGAAAGGCATAAGCATAAACTACCGAGGCGCTATAATAGGATTGAGGGCCACCTTTAGAAGCATAGGCATAGCTCAGCTCAGCGAGGGCAAAAAACCGATCTGCTTCACTCGCCGTTGGGAGACCTTTGTGGAGGGCTGCCAGAACTTCTGCCGGTTGTGTTCTAAATCTGGCTGAAAGATCAGCACGATTGAGGATTTGCTGCGTGTAAGCACTCAGCTCATCACTCGAAAGGATACTTGCCGTAAGGTTTCTCTGAACCTGTTTCGGATCAAGCTGACGCACCCCAACAGGGGTTGCGCACCCACCGAGGAACATAGCGATAAAAACCAGGAGGCCAATGTATGCGACGTACTTCGGATACTTAATCCTATCTCTGCATCTTTTCATCATATATACTCCTGCCTGATTTTAATGATCACCAAATTTCCCTACCCTATGATCACGTATTGTACCGGTTTACTCTATAACTCTCAATAATATTTAAAGTTGGTTTTGTAACATAGCCCACATTCACTTACAGATCATTGCTTCAATGGACAGGTCAGTTACTTCTTTTAAAATGGAGGCTGAACAGAACCCTGGCAACCAAAAACTCATTTGATAGTTTTGAGTTATACATCGGGGGATTCACTTTTGCTGTTCATCAAAACTTTTTTTAACCGTAAACCAGACTGACATACAGTTGTCAGTTTGCTGTGCTATGCTTTTAATATGATATAGTTTGATCATAATAATATTGATTTTGAATTATTGAAGCTCAACTTAAAATTTAACACTCAAAATATTTTCATCTAAGGGTGAATTATATGAGCACATTAGTTCCAGTCGAGGTTATTGAAAAGCATATTCTTGTTTTGCGCAACCAGAAAGTTATACTTGACAAAGATCTATCTCAACTATATGGCGTCCCAACAAAGGTTCTAATCCAGGCTGTAAAACGCAGTTTAAAAAGATTTCCTCCAGATTTCATGTTCCAACTCAACGGTGATGAATTTGAAATCTTGAGGTCACAAATTGTGACCTCAAGTTGGGGCGGGCGTCGTTATTTCCCTTATGCTTTTACTGAGCAGGGAATTGCCATGCTCTCGAGCGTGCTCAACAGCGAAAGAGCAATTGCAGTCAACATCGAGATCATGAGGGCATTCGTAAGGCTTCGGGAGATGGTAGCATCTCATAAAGAGCTTGCAAAAAAGCTTCAGGAGTTGGAAAAGAAGTACGACGCCCAGTTCAAAGTGGTCTTTGACGCTATCCACGCCTTGCTGGAGCCTCCGAAAAAACCAAAAAGGCGGATAGGTTTTGAAACAGGTGAAATCCGGGATAATCAGAAGATTTAATGGAGGTGAATAATTGACAACCAAAAACTGTCTTGATAATATTGGATTATACATGGGGGGATTCACTTTTGCTGTTCATCAAGTATTTTTTAATCTCAAACCGGATGAGACACCTGTGCAGGTAGGATATGATATAACGTTCAAGCGGTTGAAACAGTTTAAACGGATTGAATTCAAATGAGCGGTTTAAGCAGTTTAAACGGATTGAATTCAAATGAGAGGAGAAACGATGGCTGTCAAGTATTTTGAAGATTTTCAGATCTGGCAGGAAGCGAGAAGACTGACGAACAAAATATACGACGCCACAAGAAAGCAGGCATTCTCGCGGGACTTCGGTCTTTGTGATCAGATTCGAAGAGCATCTGTTTCCGTCATGTCGAACATCGCCGAAGGATACGAGCGCGGTGGTAATCAGGAATTCCTCCAGTTCCTATCAATCGCCAAAGGATCATGCGGCGAAGTCCGGTGTCAGCTTTACGTCACCCTTGACCAGGGGTACCTCGAAAGAAATCAATGTGAAGCCATCATAGACCAATTCAAGAAACTGTCCATCATGATCAGCAACTTTATGAGATATATCAAGGGAACACCGTACAAGGGAACCAAGTATAAACCCCTGCCCCAGAAAAGTGTGAAGGAAGAGATAGAAGAACTTATGAAAGATACAGTTTCAACTGTTTGAACGGTTTAAGCGGTTTAAACGGTTGGAATAAATAAAACAGTTTAAGCGGTTCAAGCGGTTAATACGGATTAAACGGTTGGAATAAATAAAACAGTTTAAGCGGTTTAAACGGTTAATGTAGTGCGCTATGTGGTCTTTGATGTTGAGACAACAGGGCTTTATGTGGCGAAGGGGGATAGGATTATTGAAATCGGGGCGGTTGAAGTAAATGAGGATGTGATGGGGCATGAGTTCCACAGTTTTGCCGATACCGATAAACGAATCAGTAAAAATGCATACAAGGTACACGGTATTACGCCTGAAATGCTTGCCGGACAACCCAAATCAGAAGATGTGTTTGATTTATTTCAGCAATTTATCTCGAATAGCACGTTGGTAGCTCATAATGCTGATTTTGATATTGCCTTCTTGAGACACGAATTTTGGAGGATGGGCAAAGAACTGTACAATAGCCATACGTGCACATTAAAACTGAGCAGGAAACACTATCCCGCATTACCGGACTATAGATTGGATACGGTGGCGAAATATGTTCTGGAGGTGGAGGTTGACAGACAAAGGCTTCACAGAGCCCTCAACGACGCACGGTTAACGGCAAGGGTGTGGATTGAGATGGGGAAGAAATAGTTGAAAAGATTTAAAAGGTTCAAGGAGTTCAAACATGTTTTGAGCCTAACCAGCTTTGAACGGTTGCGCTCTTTGAGTTTACAGCATGAATAAAAAGAGGATGAAGTATGTCAGAGAAGGTTAAGGATAATGGAAGAAAGGGTACCATTGCATTGGAGCGGATCGAAAGTGTGATATTACTAATCCGGGACGAAAGAGTTATCCTCGACAATGATCTTGCACGGTTATACGGCATTGAAACCCGGCGCTTGAACGAGCAAGTCAGAAGAAATGCCAATCGGTTTCCACACGACTTTATGTTTCAAGTATCTTCGGAAGAATTTGAGACCTTGAAGTCGCATTTTGCGACATCAAGGTCTGGCTGGGATGGTCGTCGCAAGCTTCCCTTGGCCTTTACCGAGCATGGGGCGATTATGGCTGCTTCTGTATTGAATACCCCACTGGCTGTTGAGATGAGCATCTTTGTAGTCAGGGCGTTTATCAGAATGCGCTCTTTTCTTGCATCACATAAGGAACTGGCTTTGAAAGTCGGAACGTGTCAATGAAAATGAGACACTTTTTTCAAACATTCAGTGTATCCCTCCATCACTTGCCGGCGATGGCCTGTTGATCCAGACAGCATCAGGAAGAAGATTGGGTTTCGGTATCCTCCCCTTAAACCGTTCCGGATGGCGTTCGTATGCAGAGAGAAGCACCTCCTGTCAGGCTTCAAGGATACGGGGAACCTTTCCGTAGTGGACATCTTCGGGCGTGAGGAGCCGTAACCCTGAATGGCAGTGCTCGGTATTGTACCAGGGAAAGAAGGTCTGCGAGAATGCCCCGGCATGTTCGATAGAGCCGAATCGCTCGGGGAATTCCGGCCGATACTTCATGGTCTTGAACTGCGATTCAGAATAGGGGTTGTCATTGCTCACCGATGGTCGGGAGTGACTCTTGGTGACCCCGAGATCGGCAAGGTGACACGCAACGGGCTTTGAGGTCATGCTCGATCCCCGATCGGCATGGATGAGGAGTTGTCCCGGCCGGATCGACTGTTTTTCCATCGTCTCTTCCATGAGTTTGCGGGCAAGGGCGGCGAGCTCCTTCGCGAAGGCCAGACACGTCCAACCTCCTGAGATGACGAGCGTTGGCAGGAATATCCTTAATTCTTGAAGTATTTTCAGCAACGTAATACCGTCTATACTGGGCATATTTACATTCGTAATTAAGATGGTGGGGGATTGCATAGTTATCTTGTCTAAAGCCTCCACTCCATCTGAAGCCGTGTCAATGGTGAGACCTGGATATTTCTCAAGCAAGTATTTAATGATAAATTGTCGTATCAGCGTGTCATCTTCGACAAGAAGTATTGTCTCATGAGCGAGGCTACGAGGTGGGAGAAAGTTCTTCAATGCTTTAAAAAGAGTTTTCATCTTCAGGTCTGTAGCACGCTGCTCATTTCTATGGTTCTATATTCATAATTATTATCAAAGGTCAGTTGGATTTCCTTGTCTTCTTTGCCTCTTGTTTTTTAATAACAACCTTCTCTGCAAAAGAGTCATCGCTACGTTTTAAGGCAGTAGAATTGTAATAGACAGTAACTCTATCTCCCTTGCGGAATCCATCATCGGGAATCATTATAATCCCGGCATCATACAGAAAGGCCCGCGATATTTTACCCTGTTTTACAACAAAGTATCCTGAGTAAGGCCCTGTATATTTTTCCGTCACGATGCCAGTAAAGTGAGGAAAATTCTTGTTGAAGGCCCCCATCTTGTCAGCTATGAGCCCATCAAGAGATTTAATGGAGTTTCTGACCATCTGGGAGTACCCCATCCCCATGTCGGGGTTGTTGTCTATATATTTTTTCCTGACCTTGTCGAGCAATGTCCGGGCTTTCCCGTATTGCTTCGTATTATAATACTTCTCGACTTTCTCCAACTCTTTCATAACCGGTTCGTCAACCGGAGCATATTCACTTCCGTATGCCACACCAATGATAACCGCTATAATAAGAACACTCGCACAAATAGCTTTCATTTATTTCTTTATCCCTATATCAAATCTGCGCACAAGTATCGGCAGGTCTTCCCTAACTATTGTGCCATTCATTATCGTATCGACTATGTTTTCCGGATAAAGCCAGGATACAGTTATGTGCTCTATTTACTCAATATGCTCTACTTCACCCCAGCCTTTTTTAACAAGGTACTCGGCAAGCTGTTTCCGATGGCAATCATCCACCCTCCTTTCGGCGCACATGAGACAGAGAGGTCTATCCAGATGCCGTAATCGTTCAGTTAAAAGGTCGCCGGCAACATCAAGAACCAGACTATATCGTTCTCTCCAGTCTTCATAATCAAGAAATATATTCCCCAGCTCAACGAGCGACTTGTAGCCGATGCCAGCGTCAAGCAACGTCTTTTCTATGCCTTTGTCGGCAGTCTTTGCCTTTACCCAGATACCCATGCTCGCCCTGTCCGGCCGCAGACGTACATCCACCAAGGTTTTCACGCCATTTCTTTTTAAAAGCTCAATAAAATCTTCCCTTGTTCGCCCTCCGTATCCAATTGTAAACAGTTGCATAATTTTCCCTCCTTCGAATAAGTTGTGTTGAAACAGTCTTGGCCCAGGGAATGCACTACATCTCGCAATCGATGGGCGAGTGTAGATTCCAAACAATAGACATGAACATCAGGAAGCTGTGCTCCTCCAGACGTATAACCCTTCAGCATCTCGGAGAAAGCTATTTCTGAAGTAAAACGCCATCCCCCCTGGAGGATAGCTGTCGCCAAAACTTTGACCTCAGCCTGTTGTGCCACCCTCAGGGCTTGTAAAAAACTCTCTCGAATAACCGAACGTTTATATTTGGCATCGAGATAACTTATGTGAAAAAGAGTCGATACCACGACCACAATTCGAAATGGGCGTCAAGAAAGCTCAATGGTAGCTGCATTTCCAAGGGTTAGCGGGAGGTCGAGCTGGCCTTCTATTTTGTCGACAAGGTCCGCTTCGAAAAACGCTTTATAAATTGTCTGCCAATATTTCCGAGAAGACGCTCATATTGTGCGTCTCGCGGTACAAATGTGCCGTCAATTGGAACCACCAGGGCATCTGCCGTTGCCGCAAAAAAATATGGTGTTCTTCGCTCATTAGGATATGTTGACAAAATGATCCTGGTTTCTTAATTTGTTTTCACTTTTTTACATAGGACGCAAAATTCTTGTTTTTTGTTATTGACTATGCTCTCAAAATGACACCAGCGGGACGTGTCGAAGTTAATCCATCTCTTTTGCAAACCGTCCTTGAATTTATTGAATACTCTCTGAATTATGTCGTGGTTGGATATTGTCAGTGGCATAAGGATTTCATCGTAATCAACCTTTGAAAACATCTCCTGAAACACTTCTTTCAGGCTCTTAAAAAACTGCATATATTCTGCGTTTATGCTCCTTGGAATCTGAATCCTATCCACCATGAGAATTCCTCTATCCGTGAGGTCAAGCATGTAGATATTTCCCTTCCACCTCCCGTTCTTGAAAATTCTTATATTGAAATATGCAGGATCTGTGAGGTGCTTCTGTGCGAGATCAAGCCCTACACAGTCCGAAGAAAACGTCCCATGAAATAAATCCATATAGTCCTTTGTCGGGTAAAACAATATGGTCGTCTTCTCTGTGTATGTAGCCCGAATTACGTCCCTGTAGCTCACATGGTATTTCATCACGTCCCGCGGAACATAGAGGCGCTGAATTTTTTCCAATTCTTTGTTGAGAAACAACCGTGTATATAAACTCTGTCTATTCTCAATGTTCTCAGACATAACCTTGATATAGTCGTGAAACCGCGTTTTTACATCATCAGCAATTGCCATTCTCATTGCAACCTGGCTCATCTTTTTAAGGGCCGGTACAACCTTATTCCCGGGAAGCCCCATGGGGAAGTAGCTGTAAAGGCCAAGGCACTGTTTGGGTCTTATATCCAGCTTTGCAATCTTGGAGAACACCTTCTGTCGTATCATATCTGGTTCTAGGATAATGAGTTCGCTGATAAACGTTGGTATTCTCGCAAAAAGGATTTCTGCGCATGCATTTTGATAAAGAACAATGTGGTTTTCCGAATTTTTATTCAGTCCGAGCTTCAGGGCCTCGTACACATCCCTATTGCTTTTTCCGAAAATTACATAGGCACCAATGAATCTTTTCATCTCATCAAGGCTGACTGACTTTGTTTTCTTTGACCGGACGTAGGACAGGAGTTCCTGTTTCAGCAGGCGTCTAATTGCGGTAAAAGACTCAACCATAGTGCTGGGATTGCTCTTAAATGAAGAAAGCCTGCATCGCTTTTGTACCGAGTCAGGCATCTGCTTGATGAACGAGAAAATATCACGGTGTTCCAGGATGCCTTTCAGCCACGGTACCTGATTTTCAATTGATTCAAAGCCGCTAATGAGATTGAGACTCTCTATCTCTTCAAACTCAACAGAAACCTCGCGGATTTTGTCCTTCCTCACCCGGAAAAAATCTTTTCTTGCCTCCTTTCTCGCCGCCTCATAGGCCGGAGGAAATGAAAGAGGATACAGTTTGGAAACCAGCAAAATTCTTTGATAGTTCTTGCCAATACATAGAAGATTTTCCTCCATAGCCCGGATAACATCTTCCGGAGTTTCAAGCCTGTAAGGGATTTGAAGGGGGTCGTTTTTAGGGTTCAATGTCTTTTCCCAACCAGCCAGATATCTCTATCCAAAAAGAGTATGCATCGCATCCAGGTAGGCATGGAGAAGGGGTTTGAACTTCCACTCAACCATCCTTTCCTTAAAAACCTTTCCCAATGAGCGATAATACCATTCCTGCTTACCCCGAGGTCTTCTGAACCGGTTCCATAGATCTTCACCAACATTTTTATAGGCTTGATACATTTCCAGGAGATTATCAAGCTTGTCTGCGCATGACACTAACACCGCGTCCATCGATGCATTTAGGAGGTGATTGATGGTATGCTCTTTCCTCTCTTCCCATGGAGCGGACTTGTCAGGCTCAGAGACGCTCTCCACTATTGCAGCTACTTCCTCTCCAAAGGACGCGCGAATTTCCTTAATATCAACAGCGGTATCCTCCACCGTATCATGCAGCAGTCCGGCTAAAATTGCCTCCTCAGAACATGGTTGATCGATGAGGATCTTCGCAACCCGGAAAGGATGGGTAATATATGGGATTGTAGTACCTTTGCGAACCTGCCCAGCGTGTGCTTGAGCTGCGAATCGATAAGCTTCCATGATCTTCTCACTATTAGGGTGGCCGGCAAGATGGGGTGCAGCCGGCTCGTCGTTCAGTGGTTTTTTCATGCCCTTATCATCGCTCCGCGCTGGAATAGATTCTGCCTCAACCCTTTTTAATTCCAGAAGCATGTCAGCATATGACATGGGAAGGGGAATGTAACTTCCAATCTCCAAAAGGTTTATTATCTGACCATGCTCCTCTTTGGCAGCCTCTTGACCAATCTCGTCAACGGCAGATTCCAACTCAAGAAACACTCCATGCAGCCCTTCAACGTGGTCTATGTGGATTCGGGTGTTCTCATACATCCAAAGCTTTCTCTTCTTTTTCACCTGTATCAGGTTCCCCAGGGCATCACCTAACATTATTTTCATTGTCATGGCCTGTGCGCTATCCAAGCCAACTGTCCAATACTCTGACATTTTTGATCCGGCAACATTCGGCCTGTCATAGAAAATAAGCTTGAAATGCTCATTATTGATTTCTCGAAGTTTCAACCGCCCATTGGGACAATTATAGAATGTGTCTCGCTCTATGAATTTACCTTCGAATCTTGCACCAATTTTCTTCAGTGTGCGTATGACCTTCCTGCTGTCCTCAAGCTTTATCTTACGTTCAATGTTTGTCATAAAATATATCCTGTCACGTTTTTTAACCACTTTCTTAACCTAAACCACTGAAGCTCCGTTATGTTCAAATCTTAATCGAACATTGGCTTGGCAATTGTTTCAGCACAAAATAGACTATTTTCGCATTCAGCCGAATAATCCTTATGTCATCTTGTAAGGGTTATCCCTATAATACTTTGAAAAACGACTAAAACGAATATTTTCTTGTTGAGTACAAAAATACTTAATTACTCAATCTCTTCCCACATTGAGCAATTCTTGCGTCATCATCCTCAATGATGAGAAGTCGAAAAACTTTCTTGTTCATCCGTTCCCCTTCCTTACATCTTTTTGAAACCATTCTTGCACCTTTGCAATATTGTTGTCCAATCCGTGCAGCAAAATATCCTTATCAACTCATAGAAGATTCACTCCCCACAATAAACGCAGGGCCTGATTGTTGAAGGGTAAATTCGATTCCTAAGTACTTTTCGACGATTTGACTAACCGTAGTTGCTCTTTTACTTGGATGCAAGGCTTTTTGTATGTCATTCTCTATGGCCCATCTCGTAATATCTTCAAACACACAATAATCATCGTCAGCTGTAAGGTTCGGGAAATAAAGTTGTTTAACTAAATAGAGAACCCACAAAAGCTTATGGGAGTCTTCGGATGGAACGATCTGTTCATAACCACCTTTTCGAAAGGCGTAAATCCCTTCGTTCTCATGCACAGATTGATGCGCCGCCAGCGCTCTTTCCCTCATGAATAGATATTTCTCTGCTTCTAAGTCGTCGATTTCTTCCACAGAAACCAGAAGGGCTGGATCCTGTTTCATTACTGCTTCAGAGGTATTATCGAATACGAAAGATATTTGTCTGTATGCAATATCGGTAAAATGCCATTCAAGAGTACGATCGCGGCCATACCAATAACCGCTAACTCCAATAAGTTTCCGGCTGTTTTGACCCTGCATAGCCTCCAGTGGTATCCAAGCCTTCCAGCGCGGATTTGTCACGTCAATGAAATGGCCTGAAAGATCCCGAGTGCACATCATAGTCAATGACCAACGCCTCAAAGATACAACTGAGGAAAAGGGCAATTTTTTCTGCTGTTTTACGCTCTTCAAGTTTCCAGACCACCAGACATCACATCCCATAGTATCCCCCTATTAGTCCATCGGCAAACCACGTGGCTGCCAAGAAAGTTTCCAAACTAACTTTATTCTGTATAGATATTTCTGAATGTCGCATACCTATCGAGAAAGGCAAGGTACGTCACTCCCCATGAGCCGTTTCTATTTTTCCCGATGATTATATCAGCAGTGCCCTTTTTCTCAGAACAGCTGTTATGCACATCATCTCTCTAAATGAACAGGATGAGGTCCGCATCCTGCATCAGGCCGGGGAATTAGTCCAGATCTGTCAACCTCGGTCGCCTGCCGGGTCACCTCCTCGCGAACCTGTTTAGCTGAAAAACTGCTATAATAGGTATGTTAAGCTCTTTTGCGAGAGCCTTCAGAGACGCTGATATGTTCGATATCGCTTGTTCTTTTCTCTCGCCAAGACTTTCCAACATAAGTTGAATGTAATCGATGAACAGAAGATCAAGGCCACATTCTTTTTTGAGGTCCCATGCTCGATCTCCTACCTCGGAGACTGTCAGCCCGTACGAGTCATCAAAATAGATTGATGCTGTGCTAAGACTGGTTGCTGCAAATCCAATTCGTTTCCATTCCCCCTCCTTGAGCATTCCAGCCCGGATCTTTGAATGTTCCACCTCTGACAGTGCGCTGATCATCCTCTTTATAAGCTGCTCCGTAGACATTTCAAACGAAAAGAATCCGACGCTCTTTTGATCATTGAGAGCTACGTTGCGCGCGATATCGAGGCATATAGAGGTCTTGCCCATACCCGGCCCACCAGCGACTACGATGAAATCGCACGGTTCAAATCCGTTTGTCAGTCTGTCCAGGTCGTGAAAACCGCTCAGCATTCCTGTTGGGCGATAAACTCTTGTGCATGCATTTTCAATTTCCTGAATGTTGCTTGGTAAAATTTGTCCTATTTTCTTGAAACAACGCGTCCTGTCGGTTTGTTCTGATTCCTTGAGGTGTCCATGAGACGTTGCGTCATTTACGTTATCCGGATCTGGTCTCTCTGGGCCTAAGAGTATCATTTTTCTTCCTGACGCCCTCTCCTTCACTATCCTCGCATAATCAGCCGGGGTAGAAAATGAGATAACACCGTCAACGATGCGGCCTAAATATGTGACACCCCCTATTGTTTCGATAAGACCTTTGTCCCGTGCTAGGCTGCTGACGCTCGCGATGTTGACCTGTTCATTTCTACTGTGAAGGTCCAGCATCAATTGATAGATCGCGCGGTGGTTCCCATGAAAAAAATCATCGGTGTGAACAATATCAGCTACCTCATCAAAGGCAGCAGGACTTGCCAGGATAAATCGAGAAGCGACTGCTCAGGATCAAGGTATGGTTGTGTTCCAAGCATTCCATCCTCCTAATGTACGCTACTTTTCTGTGAAGTCGTGAAAAACGAGTGGAAAATCTTCAGGGTTTACACCATTTTCTTCACACATCTTTCTATGCTCTTTTTCCACTATCTCCCTCAACAATGGGGCAAGTGACACAATGCTAATCTGGTTTGGCATGAGTAGTACATTGTTTTTGGTTTTCGATTCTTTCTTTTTCATTCATACTCTCCTATCACATAAAATTCTAAAATAATTGCTGTCAAATTGATCACCATCAGCTTCTTTTATCCCCACGGCATACCTTAAGATCGTGGTATGGATCCTTGAAATAATCCGGGTTTTTTTCGAGCCACCTCTTATTCGTTAGGACCTTTCTGGCTTTTTTGCAGGGCTCTTTGCCACAGGATTATCTGTCTGCCTTTGAGGCGTGGATTCGGGACGTATGGTTGCCCACAAAATAGACATTTGCGAAGTCTGGCCAGGCTACCGCACTCCGTTGTCTGACACTTTCTTGGTTTCATGATAAGAGTTATCCTGGGATGACAGTATCGCGGCATCGCTGCCGGAATCCATACTCCACAATTGAATGTCTGAGAAGGATAATTCTAACAACAAGTAAATCTTTCCGCTATCTGGACTTGTAAAACATAGGGCTCTGTGGTTTCCGGTGATAACACTATCAGCGAACATACATCTATCAGCCTTTTGCACCCTTATCTGTGCCTTTGCTGATGGCGTCATCTCTTTACTTTTTTTTCGAACGGGTCTTAAATCTCTGCGGATCATTAAAAAACTATCTCTAATTTACCACCAAATGGAGAACATGGCCAACTCGCTATAGCAATAGACGCAAGTTTCCGTTTGTCTGTTTGACTATATGAGATAAAATTATCTAAAAATCATATTTTCTTAATCGCAATAGACCAATTGTTATCAGCGTCTAAAGAACTGGACAAGGACCCTTGTTTCTATCTTTTTCCTCTTGATTCCCAAATCTTCAGCGAAGGTAATTCTATGGCTGACAAAGGACCATGATGAGCAGCACCGGTATCAAGACCGATTCGATTGGGTTTTATTACAACCCCATCAGTTATCGTATGACCATGAACAACAATCTTTCCAAAATCTCTGCCTGAGGAAAGAAAAGGCTCATCGATTTCTAATAAATCAATCTTTCGCTGATCTTTCAGCGGCACACCGGGCCGTATCCCGGCGTGACAGAAAAAGAACTCTTCTGTCTCGAACGAATGTTCCAAGCTCATGTAAAATTCTTGATGCACGTTTAAATGATAGCCTTTTTTTCGATAACTTGCGAGTGTGACCCTGCCGCCATTCATGGTAAGCCATATTTCTCTGTCCCGTGGATTCAGGTTCCCCATAAACAAAGAAATGACAAAGTCCTCATGATTCCCTCTCAGCGTGACCGTGTTGGGAAACTCCTTCTTGAGTCGAATCACATGCTCCACTACCTCATAGCTCTGGGCGCCGCTATCAATGTAATCGCCAAGGAATACAAGCCTGTCGTCCTCATTTGGACCAATTTGCTCTATCAGGTCTTCCAGCTTAGATAACCTTCCATGTATATCTCCTATGGCAATTAGTCTTCCCATTCTCTTGGCTATCACCTCCTTTTTTTGAATCCACCCGTATAGACGTAACGAATAAACATTTCGTTTGAACGTAAATATTTTTTCAATAAGGATAGCATGGATTAATAGAATCTTTCTTCGTTGGAATCTGTTATCAATTTAAGTTTTAATAATACATAGAGGTTACATTGAGCTTCGATGATTTTATTTCGAACTACTTCATGCCTTATATTCTGAAGGTTAGCAAGGGAAACATATTTATTTACGGCGAAATTCATGAGGGCAAAGAATGGCTCATTCTGAAGCGATATTTCAATGGGAAAAGAAGAACAGTGATATTCTCCCACACGGTATTACAGAAAAACAATCAAAAATATCAGCAATATAACAAATAAAATTAACGCCCTCTCGATCTGTTTCTGCTGTTAAATGACAGAATTTCATTGAAATAATACATGCGTATTGCTTATATTGAGCAATAACATGGAAGACAAGTATTTTGCAGAATTTGATGAACACAAAAATGACGGATTATTAGATATTCATCAGGCCAATGATTGCCATCATTATCAATCCAAGTTCACCGAAGATTTACAGATAGCGCACCTCCTCATCGAAGGAAACACTGACGCGTGGAATAAGTTTTACAAAGAGCTTGAGACCAAATACCCGGCCTTCGTAGAGGAAAAATATCCCGGATTATTTAGCGATGTTATGATAGAAGAGATACTCGACATCTTAAAGCAACGACTCGAAACCAAGCAATTTGCGGTTCTCAAAAGCTATAAGGGAGGCTGTACCCTGTCATCATGGATCACCAAACAACTTGATTGGTCAATCAAAACCTGGTTGAGGAAACACGAAAAAGAGCTTCAACTATCGGCCGGAGATTCAGACACATCTGATGAGGAACACCTCAATCAGGCTCAATACATCTATCCGTTGGAACCTGAATCCGATACACTTCCAAAGGTTCTTTATATTCTCAAAGATGAAGAACGTTGGGCCTTCCTCCTGAGATACTATGATTATTTCGGTTTCCCCGTTGAGGCAATACAGGGCCTGGCCAAGAAACGTGGCATGACAATAAAGGATCTTACCGTGGAGATAGTTCGTGCTTTCCACGGAGAAAGCGGCGCACTTCCACAGAAACGTATAAAAAAAACAAAGATGCTTGAAACGCTGGAGAGGCTTTTCTTTGACGTACTGCTTCTTCAGCGGAAGGAACAGACACTCTCTGCTGACCCTGTTTTTCCGGGATTGAGAGCATCCATTGTAGCTAAACGCCAGAAAAAACTTACCTCAGTACAAACCAAGCTTCAGCGGAAAGAAATGCAGCGCATCGAAGAGCTGGACAAGCTCAAAGGGTTTGTAATTACTACTCCATATGATGTAGTTTCGAGACTTATGGGCGTTGAGAGCGAGGTCACCGTGAGGGGCCTTGTTTCGAGCACTAAGAAGAAACTTTCTGCCCACCTGGCAGCAAGTATGAATGGAAAAAAAGACATTTTGCAGAAATTCTCCGTCTTAGAGGATAAGAGAAATGATAAATTGTCCGGATAAGAGCCTTCTCATCGGTCTCCTTGAAGAAGAGTTGGATGACAAGGAACAAAGCGAGTTGATAAAACATCTTACGCGATGCGGAGCGTGCAGGGAGAAGTTACAAGACATTGCAAACAAAGAAAAAAACCTTCTTAAAACAATTCTTGCTTCTCCAATCCATAAGACTGTAAAAAAACAAGAGTCAGAGAAATGCTATTCAAGGCTAGATCTCCTGAAATACATTTATGACATTCTCAGGGTTGTTAAAAAAACACAAATTGAAGAACATCTTTCTAAGTGTGCAGCATGCACGCAGATTCTCTTGGATCTTCAGACAGGGAAGGAGATGCATTCCAACCTCGATCTTGATATATCTGTACTTTCTCAGAATGGTTTATGCGAACAATCAGAAGATGATTCAGTCCTTGAGCTAACTCTCAAAGTCAATGAAAACTTTTTGGAATTGCTTCGTCACTCAGGAGGCAAGCTGAGCTTTCTTTCTCTGGCAGAACCCTTTGAAAATAATGTTGAGATGTTAAACGAGAAGTTTATCCTGGAAAAAAATTTCAACATCCTCAATATGTCCCTAAAAATAGCTATTAACCGGAACCTAAATTACCCTGATCCTCCCATCACGGCCTCGGCAGTAGAGTCGAACACAGAGATGATCGTTTCCGATCTCGCATTGTCATCTCTTGGAAAAAAGCTTTATCCCAAAAATTACGCAAACCCAGAAGGCAAAGTCTCTCTACATGATACAAGAAAAGGGAATTACGGTATCTGGAAGGCCGATCAACTCATCGCACGTATTAGAATAAAATAACTTCTAAGGTGGGCTACTTCACAGCTCAGTAGGCGGGGCGCTAGCGCTGCCTTGCTTACGTTTCTTTATCTCTTCAAGTACTTCCTTGATCTCTTCTGGACCAAGCTCGCTCATTGCCGACATCAATTCTGTCATACCTGATTCATCTTCTTTCTTGGGGACAAACTTTCCTGTGTCAATCGCAGCCCTTATCATAGGGTCATATTCATCAACGATCCCAACTAACCCTACAAGAACCCGTTTCAATTGTTTTGCGGTAAGCTTTCCGTCTTCCAGTGGAAATTCAATGATCGCCCTTATTTCCCCATCAGAAGGGTCATATTCAAACTGGATCATCTTTGTAAGCCAACTTACATACATACAGGTTTCAAGCACAGCAAGCAGACTAGGTCCTTCTTTATATTTATAGGCTGACGGCGTGAATACCTTAAAAAATTCACCCTTTTCCTCAAGTTTAATGATCATACCTATGTCTTTATCTCCATCGGAATTCTTATAATTATCCGTTCTCCAGCCAGTTTTAATGTGTTTTCGTTCTTCGTCAACCTGATGTTTTATTCCCGCATCCCTTAATAATCCACTAATCTCCTCAAGTGTCATTGCCATACTGAACTCTCCCCTGAAATAGTTTCGATTATTGTTTTGATTGTCTTATTCATTACACTCAGCAAACTTTTTGTCAAGAATTTCTCGTTAGAACATATCAACCAACTAATCTTTGAATATCCTCACCGTAAAGCGTCTCCTTTTCCATGAGGGCTTGTACAAGGCGATCTATCGAAGCCCTGTTCTCGGATAGCAATACACGAACGGCTTCAGCTTGTGCTGATATCCAGGCTTTTACTTCCTCAAGAACCACTTCATTGATTGATGAACTTTCTCCCGTTGAAGTGTTCAGATTCAACCCTGAACACAATCCCGCAAAGCTCACGAGCCCTATTTTGCTATTCATTCCCCATCTTGATATTGACTGTGCCGCTAAAGCCGAGGCTCTCTCAAGATCATTCGCACAGCCAGCTGTAATGCAGTCGCTCCCAAGAACAAGTTCTTCGGCAATCCTCCCTGCAAGAAACACCTGGGCTTTCTTAGCAATTCGGTCTGCTGAAAGGTCAGTATAGCGCGGGGCAGACTGGTTTTCTGTAAAACCAAGCGCACGGCCCCTTGGAAGAATTGAGATCTGGCTTACTGGTTCTCCGGCAAAGAGGCGAATCTGAGCAACAGCATGACCGGCTTCATGAACAGCCGTAGTCCTCTTTGCCTCATCATCCATCAAAACCACTTCCGATGACAAACCAAACCGCACCGATGTAATGGCTTCATTCAGGTGCTTCTGGTGAACCTTCCGCAAACCTTCCCTGTAGGCAAGCCACGCAGCCTCCTTGCACACCTGTCGAATTTCCGCTCCGCTCATGCCTGCAGATCGGGCAGCCAGGTCATCGAATCTCACATCATCATCTTTGGGCACTTTCTTCATATAGAGCTCAAAAATTTCTCCTCGTGCCTCAGGTGAAGGTGGCGGAACCTCAATCTGAAGGTCAAACCTGCCCGGCCTAAGCGCTGCCGGGTCCAGAATGTCGGGGCGGTTTGTCGCTGCCATGACGAATACGGGGCGGCCACGCTCCTGTGAAAAACCATCCATCTGTGAGAGAAGTTGGTTCAAAACGCTGTTCCTCACATCGTTGCCTCCATCTGCGCTTCTTTTTCCTGCAATACCGTCAATCTCATCTATGAATATTATTGAAGGGGCATAATTTCTAGCCCGGGTAAATAGGTCTCTGATTGTTGCCTCACTATCTCCAACCCATTTCTTCAGCACTTCTGAACCTGAAATGGCAAAGAACGGAACCTGTGATTCACCTGCCAGCGCGCGGGCAAGAGATGTTTTTCCTGTCCCTGGAGGACCCGTCAACAGAATCCCTTTCGGTAATTCAAGTCCAAGATCCCTCAAGGCGACTGGATTTGCCAACCATTTTGATATTTCCATCAACCTGTCTTTAGCATGTTTTGCGCCTGCAATATCGTCGAAGCGTTCTGTTGGAATGTCTACCCACCCGATCTGCGTGCGATCCTTTGCAGCAACAGTCATTATTTCCCGCACCCTGGTAAGTTCAAGTTTGAGATAACCATCATCAGTCAGTTTCTCTTGCTGCAATGCGAGATCAAACTCAAGGGTTTTAAAGCGTCTGCGATAGTAATTTAACAATCTCTCGCGCCTGAGCATTGCGTCTATCTCTTTGAGCTGACGGAAAAATGCGTTGCGGTTAGTTGCGTCTTGTTCTCCGTTGCCGTAAAAGAGTTTCTGGAGTACACCACGGGCCCCACCTTCTCTCGCCACATTTTGAAGTGTTTCAGGGGAAAGTTTACGCCTCTCTGGTGATTCCGAAAAAACATACAGAGGAACCTCAGGGTAGTGAGTTCTAAGCCATCGCAAAATCTCAAGGCCTTTGTCCATTCCGGGGTCATTAGCCGACATGCCAATGTTCAGGTCGAGAAGTATATAGTCAACCTTTCCTTCACGCAGCAGGTCGTCTGCTGCTGTCAAATTGCCCACCCGATGCCATTCAAGATTATCCACAGGCTCCGCTGCCCATTGGTCTTCATCGATAACGAGTATCCGACTCCTGTCCTCCATTGCCTTTTTTACCGGATCAGGAAGGTTTACCAGGTCTGGCATTACGATGCGGAGCCCGTTCACTTTTAAGAGCAGTATCTTATTGCTCTCGCCCAATAGCATTTCCTTATTCTCAAATAACAGGTCTTTTATGCACGAATACAGATAGTTTCTTAGGCTAGTCGTCAGACGTCGGGCATCGCCATTCGCCCCGAATCGAAGGACCATAAGCGTCAGAATGATTGGGTCACCTACGTCGAGATGGATTCCGGCACTATTCTGCATCTCTGCAGACACCTGTTCCACTGTCTTTTGGGCTATACGTTCAAGAGCAAGACCATCGAGCCTTTCAAAAAGCACCAGGTGCCCTTTGGCGAGCCGGGAAAGCATTTCTGGCGTGAGTCCCGCAGAGTCCTCCCCATCGCTCTGCCTCGCAACATCCTTGCCCAGCGCATCAAGGATAACATCCTCGATACGTTGTGAGTTCTGGAGAAGGCCAAATTTTTCCGGTGTATTGTATAGTTCTCTTCCGAGATTGGTGGTAAAAACGACTGTCAAACGGGAGCAGTCAATAGATTCCTTGGTATTGTTTTCATATATCTTGCCATAGTCCAGTATTTGCAAGAAAATATTCTGGGTATTCCTGTGCGCTTTTTCAATCTCATCCGCAAGTACCACACCATTGGGATGACTTTTAATGAACCCGGTCAACACCCCTGCGCTGGCGTTTGAATAAGCTGCATTGAAACCGACAAGCTGTTCATGAGCCTGGTGGCCTGCGTAAGCGCTCATATCAAGGCGCAAAAGGTTCGTACCTTTTTTTTCATCTGAAAGATGCGCCTCGATGAGCTCCGCCATAAATGTTTTGCCAACGCCCGATGGACCAAGAAATGTCAACAACATGGCAGGTCCTCTGTTGGCTAAAGTGTCCGATAAATTCCTGGCGTTCCGAAAACATAAATAAAAAAAGGCATCGCAAACCTGATCGACTGCCAGATCCTGACCGATGATTTGCGAGGTGAGCGACTTCTGAAGCGATTCGGTCTTATCGAGGGCTTCAATAATTCCTTTTATCTTATGTTCAGTTGAAGAAAGATCGTTCCTGAAAACATGCTTCGCCCAGGGGATTTGGCTTGCCAAACTGTCTTTGATACTCTTGAGCAGTTCCTCGGCTTTCAGGCCTCCATATCTCCGCCAGTTTTCCTCGATGATTTTGTCAAGCCTGGGGCTGAGCTTCATTTTTTGTGTGGTCACTGGCTCTGACACATTTTCAAAAGCTTTTCTGAGGCCCGCCTGCATGTCGGCACCAAACTTATCATCAAGTTGAAAAAAACCGTTCAGGACATCGTATTTCTCGCGGCATTTTATAGCACCAAGAATTAAGTGGTCTGCATCCAGGGTATCCACACCACTTATAATAGCAATGCCTTTTGCCCAACCAAGAATATCTTCAAGAATTTTATCTGTCTGTTGTGGCATGAACACCCCCGTAATGTGGTGAACTGAAACTTAATTTTTTTGTATATTACTTATTTTAACAGATGAAATACACTTCGTAAACTGTTGAATGTTTATTAATCCAATATTATGGCCTTCAGTATGCAAATCTTCTTCCCTTTTGCACTGTACCAGTTTTGAAATAAAAGGTATTAAAGACAAGTAGCCTGCCCCTGTTCAACATACGAACACTCCTTCTACCAAAGCTGTTAGGCAGATATCAACGACATCTGCCAATCCGTGTGAACGCTCTGGCAGAAACCGCAGTGAAGTGAAGAAAGAAATACAGGCTGGTTGGCAGACTGAAAACGAGTAGTTGCCGAGATATTTAATACCACTTCGCCATCAATAATTAAATAATGGCCCAGTGAAACCCCACGAGGGTCTTGATTGTTTCAGCACATTCCATAATGGTCTTCATGATACGTTCGAGCATGCTTTCAAGGGTATCCAGTGTTGTCCAAATACAATTTCTTAAGTAGTTTTCCCGTATGTATTCCCAGAGATGTTCTCCAGGATTCAGTTCCGGTGAATACGGGGGTTGATACACAATCCGTATATTCTCATATGCTCCTATATCTTTGCTCCGGTGCCATGCCGCCTTATCCATGAACATGATGACCCGGTATGCTTTAAAATATTCGGAACATTCCTGGAGGAAGATTTTCATTGCCTCGGTATTCGCATAGGGAAGAATGAGGGAAAACGATTCACCGTCATGGGGACATACAGCACTGAATACGTGGGTATATTCCCGTACGATATGGGTAGGTACGAGGGGTCTTACTCCTTTTGGAGCCCAACAGTGAGCAGGGTCTGCTATTCTTCCAAAGCGGGCTTCGTCCTGGAACAAGAGTTTCACCGGTCGTGTGTCCTCCCTCGCGAAGCTTTCCGTGGCGGTTGCCACCAGCTCCGGAAGTTTTTTTTAAACTCTTCCTGCTTCTCTGTGTCTGCTTTCGGATGCCGGGGGCGGGGCATGACTTTTCGCCATCCGTGTCGGTGAAGTATATCGTAGAGATAATCCTTCGATACCGTCCTCCCTATTTTTTCTTCGATGTGTGCTTTGATTGCAAAGGCGGTAACGATCCTTCCCTGTTCGGCCCTTGACAGGGCCTGTTCCAAGAGTTCACGCTCTTCTTCAGGGGCGAGGAATCCGAACCGTCTCCCACCACGACCATGCAACAAAAAGCCATCAGGGCCATCGTGGTTATACTGATATACCCATTGATGGACAGTTCCCCTGGTGGTCCCAACATACTCTGCAACAACACCTGCCTGTAATCCTTTGCTGGTAAGGAAGATGGCTTGCCATCGCTGAAACTGTTCACGATCCTTTGATGCCTTCATCCGTTTCCTGAGTTCATGCTGCTCTAAATGCTTCATCAATTTTGTCGGTCTCATCATGCCCTCCTTCATTGATGTATTTGAAGGAGTATATCATAATGGTTTATTGTTTGATAGCGAAATGGTTTCTGTATCCGGTCCCGGATATGTCCCGTAGGACAAATAATAAATTCAAGACATTCCTGATTAATTGTTTCAGTATCCGGTCCCCGATATGTCCCGTAGGACAAAATAAATGAAACCATTATTTTTTGTAAATGGGTTTCAGTATCCGGTCCCGGATATGTCCCGTAGGACTATCAAGAAAGAGACAGTTAAAGGCTTTGAGTTTCAGTATCCGGTCCCGGATATGTCCCGTAGGACACGAAAAAAGGTATCTATTATAGTCGTCATTGCAACTGTTTCAGTATCCGGTCCCGGATATGTCCCGTAGGACAGTACGTTTGCCGAGTTCAAGATCAAGTATGTTTCAGTATCCGGTCCCGGATATGTCCCGTAGGACAGGAACACCATGAAGAAGTATACGGTAATTTGTTTCAGTATCCGGTCCCGGATATGTCCCGTAGGACTAAGATGAGAGAAGGAAATTTTTTATACGTTTGTTTCAGTATCCGGTCCCGGATATGTCCCGTAGGACACCATACGGAAGAAAATGCAGTCTTTATATTGTTTCAGTATCCGGTCCCGGATATGTCCCGTAGGACAGGAACACCATGAAGAAGTATACGGTAATTTGTTTCAGTATCCGGTCCCGGATATGTCCCGTAGGACTTTAAAAAACTCCACTTATTAGGAGAAAAAGGTTTCAGTATCCGGTCCCGGATATGTCCCGTAGGACTAAGATGAGAGAAGGAAATTTTTTATACGTTTGTTTCAGTATCCGGTCCCGGATATGTCCCGTAGGACTCATGAAAAAGTTTTTTGTATTTTTATTCTTGTTTCAGTATCCGGTCCCGGATATGTCCCGTAGGACACGTGGGCGATGCTCAAGCCAGGAAAGGTTTGTTTCAGTATCCGGTCCCGGATATGTCCCGTAGGACAAAACCAACGAAGTAGGCATGGGTGAGTTTGTTTCAGTATCCGGTCCCGGATATGTCCCGTAGGACAAAGATGACGGAGGGCAGCTGATTGAGACTGTTTCAGTATCCGGTCCCGGATATGTCCCGTAGGACTGAAAGGTATTTATTATTCGAGGCATTGTAACTGTTTCAGTATCCGGTCCCGGATATGTCCCGTAGGACTTACCGTTAGACGATTACCGCAAGAATCCTGTTTCAGTATCCGGTCCCGGATATGTCCCGTAGGACACAACCATGCTCTGATCTGGGGCGCCGAGGGTTTCAGTATCCGGTCCCGGATATGTCCCGTAGGACAAATCAGGAGAAGGAGAACGGCAATGAAAGGAATGTTTCAGTATCCGGTCCCGGATATGTCCCGTAGGACTTTTTAATTTACGATGACTGGTCAAGATAGTTTCAGTATCCGGTCCCGGATATGTCCCGTAGGACAGTTGTCGCTTATAAGCGGCACGTAGAAGAGTTTCAGTATCCGGTCCCGGATATGTCCCGTAGGACAAAGATGACGGAGGGCAGCTGATTGAGACTGTTTCAGTATCCGGTCCCGGATATGTCCCGTAGGACAAGGAAAAATATGAGTCACGTTAGAAAAGAAGTTTCAGTATCCGGTCCCGGATATGTCCCGTAGGACAATCATACAATAACCGCGGATTGTCCGTGGTAGTTTCAGTATCCGGTCCCGGATATGTCCCGTAGGACACTACTTCTGTAATATATAGTTTTCAAAGAACAAAATAAACAAAAATTTAGAACCCTGTATTATCACGCCAGCATTTTCCAAAAAAATAAATCGGTTCTGAATCCATTACACGATGAAAGCATTCCCTTCGTCAAGATCAGCCTTTTTAGCCACACCTATCACCGGGTTTTTGAAAGAGTATTCAAGTCTGTAGACCTTTATGAACCCCGTTTTAATTTCCAACTCCTTAAGTTTGCATACCAGATCATCACGACCCTTCTTCGTGAGTCTGCATTCAAATACACTTTTCTGAATTCGAAACCCGAACCCTTTGAGCGTTTTGTCTACTCTGGCACGTTCAGCATCCGATGATATATCGTATACAACTGCATAATCAGAAGCACCTTTCATGTGACCCACTGATGAAAGGTAAGCGACTTATTGTCAAGCATAAAGTTCTTGACCACGCAGACCTGCACATAGATACTCTCCTGAAGTGAGAGTGTATTTTTGGAGTTTTTCCGTTCCATTTCCCCTTCAAACTTGTTCAGAATCATCTTGATGGCATCTCGTTGCAGGATGAAACCAGCGTCGTTTTGAACAAAATCATTCCCGGTGACTGACTTCAAATTGATAAGCTTTATAAGAAACCGATCGATCCTGGATCTGAAGAGTTCTTCGATATCACACACAAGTGACTCATAACTATCATCGGGGTTGTGCAAAAACCCCAGATAAGGGTTCAACCCTACCGCCCGAACTGTGGCGTTAATCCGAGAAAAAAGCAAATAGTACCCAAAATTGAGAAGAGAATTGATGCGATCCGGTTTTCTCCGCTCCCTTTTTACAATCTTGAACTGCTCGTCATCAATAAATGCGTTGAGCCGATGGTAGATTTCTTTCGCAGCAAATCCCTCAAATCCCCTTATAGTAGGAACATCCGGAGCCTCATAAATATTCTGTATAATTCGCTCAATTTTGCCTATAAAAAGATTAAGTCCTTGTTCGTACCTTTGTTTGAAGAGGGAAATATAATTTCTCAATTTTGCCGCTGCGAACTCCTTGGCGATGCTGAGAATTTCCGTTTCTGAAAATGAGTAGTACTTAGCAGCATGAGCACAACTAATGTCATGATACTTCTTTGAATCAGGCTTGATTGTAGTAATGTAGTATCCGTTCTGAAGGGTGAGGGTTAAGGGGATGCCACTTCCAGTGCATTTCGCTATAAGTGTCGACGAGACGACTGATTTATCCATGACAATTATTTCACTTATTCGCCTCAGCGGGATGGTCTCAATGAGGGTCTTATTCTTCCTTATGTCTATTGCCTCACCATTAAGAGATAAGAAGCAGTATGGTTCTGTAATGTAGAGGGGTTTCTTCAAGCGCTTGAAGTCATCCCCCATGTCAACCGGTGACGTTGTCCCATCAAAATGCATCCCAAGGAACTGAAAACCATCCTTTATTCGACGAATTGCAGTCTTTTCTTTCTTTATCTTCAGGCCTAACCCATGAAGAAACGACTCTGTCTTGGACAAAACCTCTTCCGCCTCCTCTTTGGTTTTTGTAAGGATTATGAAGTCGTCCGCATACCTGATCATTCGTACATTCAAATTCTTGATGTATTCATCGAACGAATCGAGGTAAAGGTTGGCCATAATGGGTGAGAGAGGGGCGCCTTGCGCCAACCCCTTGGTCCTCAGCTGCAGGGTTCCCCGCAACACGAAGCCATTTTTTATAGACCTGGCGAGAATCACTCTCACGCCCGTGTCCTTTGCCGGGATGTATGAATCAAGCAGGCTCTGCAGATGAGTAAGATCAACAGATGGAAAAAAATCTTCTATATCCGACTCGATCAGGTATTGATAGCCATCTTTAATCGAGTCACCAACGGTGTCCAAGGCCTTCTGCCTGTTAATGCCTTTCCTGAACCCAATCGATTCCGGTTCAAGAATTCGCTCAAATTCATGAGAAATCGTCCTTAGTGTATATTGTTGCACGATGAGATCCTTGAAATGAAGCTGCTCAACCATTCGGTCAACACCACCCTTCTTCTTGATGAGAAAGGCAGTAGTGGGGGAAGGCATATACGAACCGGATGCAATCTCACTGAAGATTTGTTGAGCGTATTCTTCCTCTTTGAAGGGAAACTGCTCTTCCGTAGAAAGCGATTCAAGGGCATGATCGTACCTTTCAATCACGTTGCGGATTGTCGAAAGGACCGCCTTCCTGTTCGGGAAAAAGTCTGAGAAATACCCTGGTGGATCGATGTGTAGAAGGTAATATCCTTGAGAATTGCCTATTCTTGTCCCCGCATGGAGTTCGCTGCCAAGGATCAGAAATGGCATGAGATGGGTAAAATCACCTTTGAGGTAGAACTTCCCCACACAACCGTTGATGTATTGAATGTTGCCTGGCTGTGATGCTGAAGGGTGCCTAATCTCCGTATAATTCCAATAATACGGCAGAATTGAGAAACTATTTTTAGAACCGGCATAGACAATGTTTTGATCAAACAAACGCGAGAAACGGGCTTCAAGGGCTTTGATAAACGCTTCCTTGGTGATGAAAGTGTTTTGCTTCCCTTGGGCCCTTTTAAAGGGAAAGGGAGCAAGGAATTCAAGACATACTTCGCCCTCTGTAGGTAGACTTCCGTATTCATTTAAGACCATCGAGTAGTTTCTTTCTTCAACGTCTCCTAGGGTAACGATATCAAAATTCTTACCTGTAGAAGGATTCTGGAGGTAACTGACAAATGCACTACGCCATTGCTCCACAAAGTCTTTGGTGCACTTGCAGAAAAGGATCTCCAGGGGTACCTGGTCAGATTGCCGAACTCTGAAAGTGTGCTTCCTCTTTGGAATATGAAAGAAAACAAAGGAATTCTCCGTAATCCCCGCGGATTGGTTAACTCCTTTTAGAATTGCCTCGAAGACCGAATAAGGATGGGAATTCGACGATGGGACCGTCCGGATATTAATGAGTGTAATCTGCAACCTGTACCAAAGTAGACTGAAAAACCCCTGCTCGACCAATCCCGCGTATGACACAATCTCAACTCTATAAAGGCTCAGTAATAGTTTTCTCTTCCCAAAATACCTGGATCAGAATGCCGATCAAAAGTGCAGATGGCGCAAAGAAAATACAATTCAGCGCGTACGTGGAAGGCTCCAACGGAACGAACGTGCTAAGGTATGTCCTTCCCATCATCTGACAGAAGAGTAGTGCTAGAATACAGCTCACCAGCAATCCGTACAAACCGACATTAAAAGCCCTTTTCATTGCTAATCTTCTATCTTGCAGTGTCTTAAGACATTCATAGATCAGATATAGAAATATGAGAACAAGTACACATGCCAGTATTGCTGCGAGATAAACCCAAGACAAGAATGTATCAGGCAGTTGCTGCCAAAGATCATGGGGGAGTTGCCAAATCTCCTTTTGACAAACAAGCGCTATGTATCCAAGGAGGATTCCCCCAATTAATCTGGGGTATGCGAGGTTTAGCTTTTCGAAAAAACCAAGTTTCGATGATGCTTTCTTGGCAAGCTTCCAGTTGTACCGGCGAAGATAGAATGCACTGATAGCTTTGCGGTAAAAAGCCTTGCCTCCATCAGGAATCTTTTTCCACATTACCAGGCAGTCTTCATCTATGTAGCACTCCTCCAGGACTTCTTCGCGCTCAATTATACCATTCAGAGAGCTGAAATGATAATCACAGCGAGGATTCAGGAGGCAGGAAAGCCAGTACCTTTGCCATTCCGCTTTTTTGTTCCAATCCATTCCCGCCGTCGCATCCTTTCCAAGGGCGAGGTGATGACAAAGCAAAGCCAGTCCCGGGGTTTCGGGTATGCTTTCTTTCGGAGGTCTCTCAACGAATGCTTCCTCGATACCACCACCAATGTATCTTTTTGCAATAGTTTTTGTTGCTTCCAGATTTCTGCTTTCTTTAAGTTCTTTATTGAAGTTAATATATGTATTTTCAATGTTTTCCATACATACCCCTTCAAGTCACAGAGGCATCCCCATATCCATTATCACGACATCGGTACCCGTGCCCTCACCACTTATCCTGCCCGTTTTCAGCGGCAACGCCAGACCCCCGATATGTCCTTCGTCTGCGTCAAAAGTTATGACCAGTATATCATCTCCGGATTCTTCGTTGAGGCTGAAGATTGTAGTATCCTTATTCAACGCCTTTATGTAAGCAAAACATGCGAGAACCATGACGAGGGGTTTATACCCACCAGTGAGATTAAAGTAGTAAGATATTCCCTCTTCAGGACCGTAATCACTCGCAATTTTCTCCCAAATCCATTCGAAAGATTTAATGTAGCTTGATGGGTCCCCTAAAGGATTGAGGCCTATTACCTTAATAGATTCATCGAGCTGAAGTTTGAGATGATTTTGTTCAATGAGAACGTTTTTGATTGCTCTTTCTAAAACATTCACACAAAAGCTTGCCCGAGCATTATCTGCATAGCAGAGAACCAGCTTGTCTTCTACGTTCAGGGGTCTGTCTATCCTTTCACAGTAATGCTGAATGACGCGAAGAGATGCAAGCTCAGCCGGCAGGTCACGCAAGCGATCCTCCATCCAAGCAGTCTTATCGAATGAATCGGCAAGCTCTTTCCAGCTTGATTCTAAGTCCTCTATAACACCTTCTAGCTCCCTTTGTCGTCGTCGAAATTCCTTGCGCTGGCTACGATCAGTAAGATCATACTCGGAGAGGCGCTTGAATTCTTCATTGCTTACATTGATGCAATTTAAAGTCCACGAGCATGAGGCATATAAGCTTGTCCCGCAGGTTGTCAGTATTATGCGTCCCACGTTATCCTCCTTTCTATTCTTTAAAGTACCCGAAACCGGAGCCCGTTTTCCCTCCAGACCCGTATTCGATGAGGGTTCTCTTTAGCGCCTCAGCTACTTCTTTTATTACATCTGTGAGTCCCGCTGGGTCAACACCTGGAACTCTCGCAGGAAGTATACCGAAAGAGAAGGGGACATCATGTTTAACGGCGAGAAGCAGGACAGGAGCAGGGGGTTGGTCTTTGTTGTCGGAGGGAACACGACCTTCTCTCCTGTATAGCTTATTATGAGGGTTGATCATTTCCTTTGTTAACAAAGCTTCCCCTGTTGTTCCAGGCCAGGCGTCGAGAAAGACGACCTTCCCTTTATTCTTTTCGTTCGATGCCGGTTCTTGCCCGAAGACATTAACAAGCTTTTCAGCTTGCCATTCGAGGTGGTCCTTGCAGTATGCCCTCGTTATACCTTTCAGGGATGACCCGGGGATAACCGGCATGCCATATAACCGGTGAAGGGTTATGGATGTCTCCAGGACAGACGGATCGCCATTCCCTATGAAGAGAGATTGTGCCGTCTTCAATGAAAAGGGGGGAAGCCCTACCGGGCAGACACTGTAATACCGTTTCAGGATCATGTCGTAATCGGGTATCCGTTTGGCACTCAACTGTACCAGATGGTCGAGGTGCTCTTCTTTGTAGTTCTGTCTAATCCTTTTTTCCCATTTTTTAGGATTCGCATCGTTTGATTCCTTATACAGGCCCATGACGGCTTTTACGAATCCTTCCTTATTGCACAGGGAGAGCAGAATGTCACGTTCTCCTAAGGACATCCTGCCCGTACAGGACAGAAAAGCAGTATCAGAAACTTGTCTACACGCTATCTTGCGGCGTAGCCCGTTAGGAACATTTACAGTCTTGTCAAGGCGTCTCTTCACTGAGATGAGGTGAAAGTCTTTTTCTGTGGAGATTTTGGTAATCTTTCCGGTGTCATCGACTGTCGTGAACCATCTTGGAAATTTGGCAAGGAAAAGGGAAAGGTTAATCGTCGAATTGTCCCTAAGGAGTTCCTGTTCAACAAATCCAGTAATCCTGTCACAAGAGAAAAAAGGGACGCCCGGGACAATGATGCCCTCAGTCTCGTTGCCTTCTCGTACCTGTTCGCGGGTATATCGTTGCATTTTGCTTTACCTCTTTATTCTTCTTCGGAAGGCAATTCTGCCTCAGCGTATTTCTTGATCTCGTTTACAAGCTTGCATGCCTCCTGAGTATAGTAAAGGAGCGATTCTTCGGTGGCGTTCAACATAATCCGGTATAGCTTAAGTACAAAACTCCTCTCATCTTGTAGGTCTTCCCTGCCGTGCTCCGTGATAATTGAGTCCCCATTGACGGTCCTTCCCCGGAAGAGCCAGGTAAGGAGGTTGATGACGAGTTTTCTGTTGCTGTCATCATCGATTTTTGATATGCGGCCACTCAAATCTTGGAGAAAGCTCTGGCGGTGGACCGAGGCTTCATAGCCCCGCACCGCGGCGCGAAATTTTTTTTGCTCCTTATCGTCGAGTTTACCCCTCACATAACAGACACATTCGTATGCGAACCGAATCCGTTCATTTCGGAGGTTCTTCCATTCCATCGTCATTCCCCCTCTTAGAGTACAACACGCTGCAGAGATACGATACCTTTGCCAATTGTCTCGTCACCGCCTACCTGCAGTATCTTTATCTTTTGCTGATAGGTCTGAAATATCTGCTTAATGTATCCTGCACCGTTGTTTTTGTCTGTCAGATCCACTATTGTACCTTTTTGAATTTCAAAGGAGCGAAACTTAGTGTACATCTCCTCTGCCTTTGGCTTATGAGCCGCTGTATATGTTGCTATGAAATAGAGGATCGTCTCCTCAGGAAGATACTCAGTGTACCGCAGGGAACCCTTTTTCGTCGTGCCCGTTTCACCAATGCTAATGTTGGGATTGACTTCCGTAGCATATATAATAAAATGCCTGAAAAGGTTTTCATTGACGACGATCAGCTGCCTGGTGAAGGCCTGCTTAAGATATGAAATGTCCTTCCCGGGAAAAAGGATTCCGGCCATCACACATGCGAATTTGAAGAGCGGATCGGACTGGGTGAAATGAACTGCGAACTCCTCAAGGATGATACGATCATTAATACTCAGATTTTCGGCACCTTCAGGGGAACAAAGGATTCCATGCACGGGTTGTGTGAATGTTTGAAGAAGTTTGTCGAGTGTTTCAATTGTTTTACCGGCCAGACGGAAACGTTGAGCCATCCGGTAGAGGAGATGAGGAGTGGTGGCCCACACAAAATGCCCTTTGAGAGAACGTATAGGGAAGGCAAAGAGCGCTGCGTCGCTGAAGGACACGGAGCCTCCGTGGGAATCCCCATCAGGTGGAGGTGGTCCAAAAAGGGCTTGCACGTGGACGTCGGTCTTTTCTCCGAAGACCTCCCGGAATTTGCCCTTAAGCGAAGCCGACTGGACGTAAGGGAAGAGTGTGTGGCGCTCACGTATGATGGGGTTGTCTATGAATCCCTCGCCTTCTCCCGAGCCATTGTGAAGACCCGACATAGTGGTCATTGCATAAATGTCGTGCAGTTTCATATTTGCTCCTTATGGCGTCTTTACCATACCCCGACGAGGACCGTCCCGAAACCAGCGTGTCGGTAATAGTCTGAGATGCTCTCATTGAAGTGGTATTTATTGTAAAAATATTCGATGTCATTTTTCAGCCACTCCCCTTGTATCTCGTAAAAATAGACAGATCCTGCCGGAATGGCCTTGAAAAGATGTCTCGGATTGCCGCCGGCACCAGTTCCGCTACGGGACCAGCCGCTTATGAACAATGGTTTGTTGACCGCAGCGCCTGCAAGTGAGAGTTTTCGAAAGTCTTTTATGTTCAGGCAATTGTGCCACCCTTCTTTAAAGATGGATGGCGTCAAAAAATAAATGCAAAGTTTTTTTCTTTCGCATATCTTCTCTATTGTGTCTTTATCAAGGGGAAAGGGGGTAGTGATCCCGAAATCTTTGGACGTGATTGAAACGTTACGTCCCTCCCCTCCAAAACGAGCAATTCCCTCGGGAAGGTCACCTAAATCGAGGCCGTCAACAAAGACAACAAATGAAGCCTTAGCGCAGTCCTTCGCATGCATATGTTCCCTGAAGCGGAGATGACGGGCCCTATAAAGATAACCCGATTCAGCGGTTCCTGCCTCCTTATTGCTGGCTATGCCAAATCGCGTTTCACTCTCGAACAGGGTCTCTTCGTCTTCAGTGAAATCTCTGACGATCATCCTCTCCTGTCTGAGGAAATGTTGTATTCCCTTGTCGGAGAGGTACTCCGATAAGGGCTCCGGCTGTTTTGAGTTCTTATCGGTAAACACAGGTATCACGAGAGGTCTCAGCCGTTCCATTCCAACTTCGGAGCTTCCGTCCCAAGAACCGTGCCATTGTTCGGCTGCTCTTGGGAGAAGATAATGAACACGTGTGTTATTGCCTGATGACCAGAGGCTTGCAGGGGGAGGAAAATAGGTTCTTCCCCTATAGGAGAAAAATGGGCCCTTGATCTTCATTTTTGTTTTATTGAGGGTGGGGTCGTAAGGACCAAGTTTCTCATTCCCATTTTGGCGGAATGCCTCAATAGACACACCCTTCTTTTCCAAGTAAGATGCACCAATGAATCCAAAGACAGTGAGGGGCGAAGGAAGGATAGAGCCTGCTAATGCGTCAACACCCGCCTCAAAAGGACGATGATCACGAAAAAAAACTGTTTCGAGAGGCTCTATTGTCACCTTCAGCATTGATCAGCTTTCCTCTCCATCTTCTTTCTCGCGATAAAATCTGCAATTAGGAGGGCTGGAATGATAACATCGATAGGATTCTTTATCTTCCAGTGGCTCATGCCCCTATGTATTTGAGGATCGGAAAGGGCCTGGACAGCATTAATGAAACGATCAACAAAATCCCTGATATCTTCTTTCACTTCCTCGGTCGCGTGCTCCGTGCTTGGCGCCCGCCGGCTGATAACCCTCCCCATCGCCGACCGAAAAGGTTCTCTAGACAGGGCTACCATTTCCCCATATCTGTCGTATTTATAGAAAGGATCAAGTATGTCGGCGATATCACGAAGCATCGAGGCACCAAAACAGTACTCCGCCACCGTCATACGGAATACAACATCATTGAGAAAATCAAGAAAATTTATCTCTGTAGCGTCCACAGGAGGAATAGTCCTCTTGAAACCCCCGCGCACTTCTGTGCCCGAAGATTTCATTATTGTTATTGCTACAGCGTCTTTACCGTAGAGAGTCTTCGCCCGCTTCAATGACAAACGTAACTCTGATAAGGCGGTTCGAAGAGAATCCTGGTGGTGAGCAAGAACAATGGCAACGCTGCACGTCTTACCTGGGAGTGCCGTCCGAAACGCTTCAAAAAGCGCCTTTGTACTCTCCAATACTCCTTCCACGGGACCGAATGCGAGGAGATCATCGCCTCCTGAGTATATGGTATACCCCTTCCATGTATTATCAATTATGTCGGGCATCGTTCTGTTGCCAAGGAGGAGAAGGCTTGCGCTTAGGTCCCGCTGTTTTTTCAAATCCAGTGAAGAAATATGTTTCCCCATATCATCTCCGTCAAGCATAAGGAGGGTGTAGTATTTGGATGGTTCGACCTTCAGATTCCTGACAAGGTTCATTCGGGATTCCTCTGCGGACTGAATTGCACCGGTAAGTTCGTGAGTGACATGTAAAGGTGTTTCATCGGCCAAAGATTGCAGAGTTAGACCTTCCTGGTAAAGCCAGTGCGAAGGGATCTCGTCCACCCGAGTTACCTCTTTTTTTCCCATGATTTTTCGTAGCACGTTTATCTTGCTCACGAAATCACTGATGTAGTGAGAGCCGTTAGTATCTTCGACAGATCTCTTAAGTCTTAGGCGGAAATCCGTCGAAGCAATATCGGTCGTTGAGTCAAAGGGAATCTGCGAAACAGCAGGCTCAAGTGCATTTTCAGAGATGAAGCGTTTAACAAGGCAGACCCCACAAAGACACTCTTTTGCTTTCAGACGAAAAGGAAACTGGTTTCTGGTTGCATCGCTAAGATAATTCCAGAATTCTTTGTTGGCATCGTTCTTTTCCGGACCCATTACCTCTCTGTGTCCGCACTGGGGACATTTTCTTGCTGAACTTCCATGCTGCTGCAAAAATGTCCTCGTTAGTTTTCGTTCTTCCATCAGGAGTTGTACTGTTTGGTATTGGGTCTGATATTCTTTCTCCATCTGATCCCATGTGACGGGATGAGATACCCAGAGGAGTCTGAAGTGATCCATTATTTGAGAAGAAAAAAGTTTGCACCAGTCTGGATATTGCTCTCGAACGTGTAAGTTGATAAGGCCGCATACTTCCCGGCAAAGCGGTAGCCACTTTTCATTCATAGCTCCCTTCATGGCATCTGTAATTTTTGGCACATCATCCGTCTTGACCAAGGCGACAAAATGGTTGGGCAGAACTGCCAAGGGAGATGCACCAACTGATGACGAAGTCCCATTTTTTAATAGAGAACGGTACTCACTCACATTGGGCAGCAAGATGACTTCGTCATTATTATCATAGAAACCAACCACAGACTGGATGATATCCCATGACAGACTGTGGAGAAGGTAGCTCCCCACCCAGAGATCCCTTGTCTTTCTCGCCTCTTCAATGAACTCCTGAATTGGGCCTAGAGAAACGTTAAGAAGGCATATTCCAGAATCTGCTCCAAGGATCTTGCTCAGTGTTGTAATATTATTCATTAAATGTCCATATAAGCTTTGCTTTTTGACGGTATTTATCTATACAGGTCTGTCTGTCGGTATGGCCAGAAACAGGGCATGTTCTTCCGTCCATGTCCTGATCGCAATGAGTAGCAACAGGAATATAATGTCCATCGGTGATACGGTAGAGCCTTGTTATAATTGGAGACGGCCATCTCTCTCCATAGCCAAGACCTGTACATTGCTTGCAACCATGTATTGCTTTCAAAGCTGTCTGTTGATCAACAAAATTCTCATTCATACCTATCGCGATCTGCTTCAAGCTTCTGAGAACAAACCAGCCATACTCGCATGGCACTGAACCCTCCATATTGTTTTTCCCTACAATGGTGATCCTGCCATCACTATATAAATGGGTCTTTTTGAGAAATTGTTCGATGGTGTCCCAAACCTTGGCAACACCCAATTTCAGAAAATTTTTGATTTCTTCTGCATTTTGGAAACTATCACTGAAAGTCAATTCATCGAATAAGCTTTTGTAATTCGAGGATAATTCCAGCAAAGGCGAACCGAAACCACGCCTGCTTCGCTGACCGATACCACCAAGAGCCCCCCAGAGCCATATTGTCGCCCCAAGAGCCCGCACCGTTTCTTCGTCGATACCCTTACGGTGGGTTATATTGACAGTGAAACTGGTGTCTGATTTGTATCCCCTGAACATGAAGGGTCTATTTGTAGAGGGTTCATTAAATCCTGCGGGGATCTGGTGGGATACAAACTCACCAAGGTTGTCGGGCGGTGTTATCTTCATCGAAAAAATCTTGCCCACTTTCCTGTTCGCGGCGCCAAATACGCTGTTTTCAAGCGTAAGAAGGTTTTCCATTGTGATATCCGGCACCATGCCACCAACAAATGCCCGAAACCAGAAACGCCAGACACCCCTGAAGGATGTGCCCAAATGTCCAGCGTCCGGACCTTTTGCTGAACCATGAATAAGGAGCGGAGTAATAAACTTTACCTTAAAGGACTGCACGAGTGCCAATCTTCCTGCACCTTTTTCGTTTCATTAGCCTCAACGAGGCTTTGCGCATATGGTTTGTTGTATCCTAATCTATTCTGTTAAGCAAAAACTAACAATCCAAAAGTCTCGGTCATCATTGAATGCAAACCAATTTATTCGCCTTGCATAAAAGCTTTACTATCGGCTTTGAATTGGTATACACGATGATGAGCCCGTTATTCATACTCTATTATGATCAACCCCCGTCTAAAAGCTGTAATATTATCGACTCACAGTTTTATCGAATCACCTGCGCTTATACTGTAGCTTTTCATTTGCCAGTTAACAATTGACCTTAAAACCTCCTCAGGAACCGACGAACAACTCGTAAAAACCTTTGACTCGCCGGGGCCGAGGTGTAACCGTTCAGCGAGACTTCTGTCAACTCGAAGCCTTCTCTGAATCAATTCTTTGTATGGTCACGTAGGCATCAACTTTATCCTTTGTCGTGTTTGAAATCTTTGTCTTGATGCTAAACCAAGATTCGCAAAAACCATCTCCTTTTGGCAACAATTTTGCTGTGATTTCTGAAAGTGCTTCTTTATCGTAAAAAACTCCCCCAATTTTGGATAAATCAAAAATAAAGTTTCTAAATTTTATAGACGAAAATATAGCATTGCAAGTGAAAAATCTTCTTTTTTTGCGGTCGATTGCAACACCCAACCTTCAAATTTGATAAATATATTTTAAGGGACATTTTAAATATCAATAAGTTTTCGAAACAGCAACTCCTATGCAGGTATCGGCCATACCATAATAGAGGAACCATTTTCGCTTAAATCTAACAAGCCCTTCTCCGAAGACTACATTTGAAACGCGCCCTTCAGTCTCCTCTCTCAATTCCGGTTTTAGTATTGGTTTGGTACTTCGGCGAAGAACTCGCTTCGGGTTGTATGGATCGAGCAGTACCTGCCCTGTGGCGTAATGCAACTTGCCTGAATCATCCTCTCTGGCACCGTTGTAAAGCAATAAGATTCCTTCAGGTGTTTCAAGCCTCTTATTTTTCTCAATAAATATGGGAGGAGGTCCCGGTTCTACGAGATAGCTGTCAAAAAAACCGGTGCGCGGAGAAAGAACAGGATCCTTAATTATTTCCCACTTTTTTAGGTCTTTTGAACAGGCTGCCCATATACTGTTATCTCCAAAGAACATCCAATAGTTGCCATTAATCTTCTTGTTATATAGTGCTCCTGATTTCGACCAGCCAATTGGTTGATCGGGGTAATCACGTGAAGGAAAAGCATCAAGCCACTGCTCTTCGGTAAAGACTGGGCCCATTTTTTCCCACTTCTGAAGGGCGGCATCAGTTGTTCTTGCCATTGCAAGACGGGCTACTTCTCCATCATACGCGGTATAGGTCAGGATAAATATTTTCTCTTCTTCCAGATACACGATCCGAGGATCTTCGCAGCCGCCAGGAATCTCATAAGGTTCCGTGGGCAATATGATTGGATTCTCTTGTCGAGTAAAATGGATACCATCCCTGCTCTCTGCAATGCCTATGGAAGATGTAAATTCGCGTCCGGAGAATTGAGATGTTCCCTCGGCACGGTAGAGAAGAAATATTTTTTCTCCATCAGTCCAGGCTGTTGGATTGAATACAGCGAGTGATTCCCATTCATTTCCCCGTGATGAGAGAATTGGATTATTGGCTGATTTATTGAACGACCTCAATCCCCACAGCGAACAATACCTGGAAAATTCGGTTTCGAAGGGATCGAAAGATTGCCTCAACTGAAGATATTTCTCCTTATCCTTATCAGCAACTTCCTTGAGAACTTCTCTCGTCCTGATTAGCGCCGTGTGATGCAGCTCCTCGTAAATCATCTCGGCCAACCAAAGAGCGTGAAGCCCTCGCTTGAATTCATCCCTATAATTAAAAAGTTTTCCAAGCTCAACGAGCCATCTTCCAACTACCTCCAGACTCTGCAGCATGTCACGCTCTGTTCGCATGGCTCGGCGAACCATTCGCATTCCGTTAACTGTATCACCCAGGTGGCACCGTGCCAAACCCAGCCAGCCAATTGCTGCATTGATGCCATCAAAATGTCGAAAACGCCTTGCCCCTTTCAACGCAACCAGCAGGTTATTCTCCGCCTCTCGCCATCGTCCCTGAAGAGCACAACACTCACCCCAGTACTGGTGACGGTGTATTAGGGGCCACTGCGGGTCTGAGCCTTTTATTCTCGCTTGGATAGCATCCGCCTCTTTAAGACACTTCTCTGTTATGTCCAGCTGATCAAGCCTCATACCGATTCGCGCCTTGTCTCGAAGAGCATTTCGAAGCGCTTCCCAATCATGATGTTTTCTTCTAAGCTTGATCGCTTCATCCATTAGATCATATCTTCCAAACTCCTTGTTCAGAAGCGTTTCATCGCCTGCTCGCCGAACCAGGGCATCTGCTAGAATATCCCACTCCCCTACTTTATTTGCCAGCTCACAACAGTCGTGGAGGAGACCTACCATTCTTTTAAAGTAGTGCGCATTGGCATGCCCGATTCCCATTGCTACGGAAAGGAGTGTCCCTGAGCAGTTCAGGTAGGCACGAGCCCTCAACCTGTCGTCACCCGATTGTTGAGCTACCTTAATGGCTCTATCAGCAATATCTAGAGAAAGAAGACGATAGGCACCTCCCTGCTCACGATCACGAGAAATCTTCTCGCTGTAGAAGTCTGCTAGACTGAAAAGTGCCTCACAATGCGCTTCAGCAGATGAAACATAACGTTCCTCAACGGCCCTTCTCAAATGATCATGAAAAAACCAGAAATAACCGGACCGGTTAAGAAAAAACTCTCGGGTTGCCAGGTAAAAAGGGCTCCAGAAAGATTGAGGAAGTGGCCGGTTGTGCTCTCTATCGCCCAGGAGTTCAAGGAACTCCCTCTCGGAGAGGCCCCTTTGGCTAACGACAAGATGAGAAAGAGCATCCCGGACCAAGTCATCCCGTCCAGAATTATAATCTTCTTCCCACCGACCAAGGACCATTTTGAATAAATCTGCCACGCCTTTTGCCTTCAGGTATTTGAAGACGCTTTCTTGTAAGTTCTCGTATACAGCAGCAATGCGCAATTCATCCAACAATACCCTCAGAAACAGTGGATTGGCAGTCCGTCGGGCTGATATTATTTTTTCAATGAGAGGTGGGGTAATATCTTTTCCGTAATATTTGAGATACTGATGAACCATTTCAGATCGTTCGTCTTTTGTTGCTGAAGAAAGTCTGATAACCTTCCAGTCTCTTCGGGTAGCCTCATTTAAATATTCCCCTTCGGTTGTTGACAGAATTACGCTGATATTGTCTGGAAATGTCTCTGGCATCCAATACAGACAATTAGTTTCTGAGTCTTTCTCTATCTGGTTCAACGCATCAATCACAAGGATTATCTTACCGCAAGATGCTCCTTCCTTTAGGGTTTGAAAAAAAATTTCAGTCAAATCTTGGATGCTTTTACCTTTAGTACGCTCTAAATGAAAAAAACGTTGTATTTCTGCAATAAATCTTTTTTGGATAACTATCGGCCGAGCGCTCTCTGGCGATACACCCATGAAGTGTGCAAGAAGACAATATGTAGGTCGCGTATTTAAGCAATTTAGAACCCAGTTTGCAAGTAGGGCGGATTTACCTATCCCAGATTCGCCGTAGATAACAAGAGGTGCAGATGGTCTTTCCATATGCATATCGAGAAGTTTGTTCCAAGTTTTGCGTGGTGTATAAAGAACTGATCTTGTCCGTATAAAGTTCATCTGATCTGAGGCTAATTTTTCTATTTCTGATAGAGTAGATGTGGGAGGGTAAGCTTTGTCAATAACCGACCAAAGATCCCTGAGAACTATTTGCCCGAGTTCTTTCGGGTTCAAATAACCTTCCTTCACAGGCAGGCCACTTGCTTTAATTCTCTCCTTAAGATTATTTAGTTTTTTCTTATACTTCTCATTCATTTCAACATAAAACTTCCGTCTGGAGAACGGAATCTTATCAATATAAGAGGTGTCACGGAAGTAAAAAAATGCACGGTCAGACATTTCCGGATTGTTTAATACACCGTGCAAGATTTCCAGTTCCGTCACTGAAGACTCAAGATGTTCTTCCATCCAAGGTTGCTCATATAAAAGATTTGATGGGATTTGTTCGCGGTCAGGAACCCATCCATAACGAGACCCAAGGATTCCTATAAAATAAGGTCTACAAATATTAATAATTTCAAGGCAACGCGGAAGTGTTTCACCCCGCTCTGATTGCTCCTCGGTAATCCCCCATCTTAGGTCCACTTCAACAAACTCAACTTGCCGATCTTTGCACCTGGCCCTCAACTCGGGAAAAGTGAACTTTACCAGATAATCCCTTTCCTCCTGCATATCACGGAAGGTGGAGGAGATAAAGACGCGGACTGTTCGCTGATTAATCTCGTAGGTGGACATGATCAAGTCTGCATAATTATCCTATAATTGGGATAGATGCCGCAATCAGAAAATAATCCAATCAGGCTGGCAGAAGATCATGAGACTTGCACCGTTATGATAGGATACGAAAATAACCATGAGAAGAATAAAGGATACAAAATGCACCATATGGAGAGGAGCATGCCAAATTACCTGTGAGAGGGATAAAGCTGTATCTCCTTAAACAATAAGCGTAAGAGAACCCTTTTTTGATTCTTAAAAACAGGCTGTGTTACGCAAAATATAGTTGAAAGATCAAAAGTGGAGATACAGAGGAGATTTGGCGGTTGATTTTGGACTGTTGGCTTCCATTGACTGGTTTCACAAACCATAAGGGAAGTTGACAACTTTTATGTTTTGATTCTATGAGACAAATGACTATACCCGGCCACCGAATTTCTTTCCCAACGAGATCAATGACGCCTCGTTTATAGCTACGAGTGCTTCCCCCTGAGAAGACAGGAAATCTATCTTCTGGACCACTTGTCCTTACAGCGATTGCAAGTAAACTATACACTGGTGCAGACGCTTTGACATGGAGATCATATTTCTGTGTTGATCTCATTGGTTTTATCGTCCTCTTCCACCTATTATATGGGTTAGCCTTGGTTTTTTCTATAAATCTTATATCCTGTTTTTCTAAGTATGTTTGGAATCTCCTTCACATGCTCAACATCATATTGTTTAAAATTGAATTTTCTACTCTTGTACATCTTTTCCAAGTCTTTGCCGACTTTGTCAAGTTCGTCCCAATTCACGATACAGACATGTTTTTTGTAATCCTCATCCTTGTGGACTCTTTCCTTATCATCGAGCGGCAGTCTGCCATCGTACTTTTTCCTTAGATCCTCCGTGGTTAATGTATCCCAGCCGTTGACATAGTGAAATGCGTTCCAGCGTTCATGTTCCATTCGAGCGAGCAGTTCTTTCTTGTCATCGAGCAAAATCTCCAATTCTTGTTTTTTTATTTCGGATCCGTAATCGCTTTTTAATTCCCCTGGAGCCACGGCAAAGAGTCCCAGAACATGCAGTTTCATACCTATGTGTTCCACCTGCGCCCGGTTGGATTCTTTCTCGAACAATGTTAGTTCGTTCCAACCACGCTCTTCTGCCGGGTTTTGAGATTTGTAATTCTCGTGGGCCGCTTTCGCCATTCTATCCAATGACTCGTTGATTACCACATCCTCGGTGGCTATCTGTTGCATCCATCCAAAACAAAAAACTTGCTGTAACACATCATTATTGTTGTCCACAGCAGATACAATGTTGACTGTTTTTCCAATTCGCACAGCAATTCGGATATCCCTCTCTTTGATTTCCTTCTTTGCGTGCTCAAGAATCAACAAGGCAGTGGAAAGGCTCCGCTTATCATCATCAAAACATATGACAATTTGTGTAATATCGTGAAGGTTGTTTTTAATGTAATTCGAAAAAGAATTTGTTTCGACATCCATCTCTTTAAAATTTCTTTGTATTTCTTTACAATGTTTATAAATTTGAGGATATCTACCAATGAAGTATTCTTCTTTTGCCCTAGCATTCCTGTCGAGAATGGTTGTCTTCACTCTTGTGTCGTTGGGCAGGTGGCCGTTCATAATTGCCTGCAAAAGAACTTGTTCTCCAGCATTTCCAAATCCTATTATCAAGAGATGGGGTTTTCTTGCTTCTTCTGCAAAGATGTCAATACCTGAGTAAAATGGATATGACCTGAACAACATTTTGGCTAAATTTTCATAGTTATTGAATATATGAAGGTCAATTCTATGCGAATTCTCATAGTATGCCTGTGAAGACGTAAATACTGCGCTGATGGATTTGTCCATAAGATGAATATAAAGCTCCGTCTTATCCGCCTTGCCTTTCTGGCAGCATAAACTGCTAAACTTAATGGCCACACCAATATTTGCAACGTCATCCTGTTCCATTAAGACTATCCGTTTACATTTGTCAATGCAGGCTTTTTTAAGCGTATCCGTATCGAGCATGTTCCCGATAACCTTGTATAACCCTCTTTCCTCTAATTCATTGAGGTTCATTGCAGCCTGTTCCTCCACAACTAGTGCTACCTTTTCGCCCTTATTGAGGAGTTCTTCGGCAAGAACAATCGCCCCGTTATCGGCACCGCAAATAATGGTATGGTCACCCTGCCAAGAAAACACTGCGCGCCGCCACTGTTTTTGAAATGCCATCTGCAACGCCTTGGCCACAGAGATAAACGTAGAGACAGGGGCAAACCATCGGGCCAGCTCAACCATAGCCGGTACAGGGTTGTCAGGATAACCCTTCCAGGCAAAGTTCAATATAAAGAGACTCCAGGTGTTATAAGCACTGTTGAGTATTCCATACCCCTTACTGTAATAGCCTATAAACCCAGATATGGCTGCTACAATCCCGATTACCCCTGCAAGTATAAACCAGATATTTCTTTGAAGCCCTGCAAAACGATGTGATTCAGTTTTATCTAGATTTTTATCCATTATACCCATCTCCCATTAGCAATAATTTATTTTGAATACTAGAAGCAATCTGTCTTGATGACGATCTCATGATTTACAGTTCCTTGCTCAATTATGGGGCGTTGAAAACGAGCCGGGATCTTTTGCGAAAGCCTCGTCGAGTAAAACCTTCACCTCTCCAGTTCCGGGGGTTGAAGGGGCAGCGCGTTCTAGGAGACTCAGGTCCATGAGGGCCCTCTGCGCAACCCCTCTCGCAGAACTTAACTGAAGGGCTTCCCAATAAGCCGTTCTTGCTTGATTGGCGTTCGTGCAGGTTGCAAGAGAACAAAAAGCCAAACTATACCGAGCGGTTAAAAAATCAGGCGTTTTATCTAATATTATGTGGCATAGTGTGTCTGCCTCGCTTAAATACTTGCTCGCCTTCTGGCTATCTCTCTTTTCAAGTGACAAGACACCAAGATAAGCTGCGCATAAAAAAGAGGATACAGGAGTTTGAAAAGACAAGCCCTTCTCATAGCAGGCGAAGGCTTCGTCTAAATGCTGCATATAATGATGCATGAACCCGAGGTCGCATAGGATCGCAGCGGTTATCACAGGATCGCCGAAATCATATGCATTGCCAAGGGCACTCTCGAATTGGAAAAACGCACGCTCCGAGTTTCCGCTTAAAAAATAAGCAAAAACCAGATCACCTGGGGTCTGAGTTTCGGTTTCCCTGAAATCTCTTTCACAAGCAAGTGTGTGAGCTTTCGCATAATTCTCAATGGCTGAAGCGGTATCGCCCATCTTCTGAAGTACGGAGCCAAGTCTCTTTATACGTGCAGCCTTACCCCTCTCGTCATTGCATATATCAGCGATTTCACAGGCTTTTCTGTAAAGATCAAGAGTCTTATCAAACCTCACCAATTCTTCGTACGCAATCCCAAGGTTGCTTAGGCTCCTACCCTCACTTGTTTTTCTAGGACTTATCAATGCAATATCGAGAGCTTTTTTATAACGATCTATCGCCATTCCGATATCCCCTAATTCCCAATAGATTAATCCAACGTTATTGAACCAAGTATGCATATCCTATGTGTCATTCCCCTGACGAGCCATGTCCAGCGCCTTCACGCATTCAAGCACTTCCTGAAGTCGACCCCGCTTTCGATAAGCAAGCCCCAGGTACCCTATATTTGTCCTCTGGGGGTTGATTGTCGTTAGCCTGTTTATGAGTTGCTCTCGTAGGCCAATCACAATGTTCGAATATCCCCATAACTGGAGATGACTGAAATCTATCTCTTTCATAAAATCAGTAGCAGTATCACATCTACCAGCCTTCATCAGGTGATAGATTTCCTGTAATTGCGGTTCAAGATTATCTAATGTCTTCCATTCCTCTTTCGGCCTCCTCAGCTCATGGAAAAATTCAGCAGCGTGGGAAGCCCTTGCCGGGTAAGGAGTTGCGCCCCTGCCACTACCTTTGCACCATTATCCTCTCCGGGATATAGATCCTCCGGAATCTTTTTTCGTAAAGAAAGGACCGGACAATAGGGTGCAGGTCATAGTAACCACTGTTCTGGCTCAACAGCCGGTTTTTCTTCAAGCGGGACAGGAGGGCAGTGAAATCAGTGGTTTCAATGGCAGGCATGAGAAAACGGGGTGCAGCCTCTGGTGCCGGTTTTGGGAAGATGGGGAGGGCCGAAAGCACGAGCTGCGCATCTGGTGACTGGTTTCTGAACTGCTGAAATACAAGGTGCTTTAATCTTTCTTCCAAGTCATGACGGTCAAAATCCGCGAATAGATCATCGTCTTTTATGGGATCAGGCAGTTTTACTCCGGGATAGTGGTCCTCCAGGTAGCCAAGTACCGACTCAAAGGCCTTCGTGATGCAGTGGTCCCTCTTCACAAAAACCCGCAAAACGCTATCGTCTTCCTCCTCGAGCCCATATTCGACACCTTCCTCCCGGAGATACCGGATTACCTGGTCTTCGGGGAGCCCCTTGCTCAGATCTATCTTTTTCACCTTACAGCTCCCCTTAAAGCGGGGCACGGAGCGGCTCGTGACTATCATCCGGACGGTATACTCGACAGACGCTGCAGTTTCAAGGAACTCCCGAAGTTCTTCATCGCGGATACTGTCATCTGTCGGATCGAGAAGGGCCGCGAAGTTGTCCATGACTACCAAAATGTTCCCTGTCTTGCTCAGCTCGCCGAAAAAATATTCCAGTTTTCTCGCAAGGGTAAGATCCTTGGTCGCATATATCTGACGGAATTCATCACGCTTGCCCACGATACGGCCAGCCTCGGTGAATATCTGTCCGAGTTTAATGTCCCCTCTTACGCATTTGAGATAGAGCATACCCTGGATGTCCTCCATGAAAATACTGGACGCTGGAGCGATTTCTTGAAGTACCTTTGTGGTCAATTCCGTCTTGCCGTACCCACCCGGTGCGACAATTACTACGAGGTGCTTATCCTCGGCCGTGAGTGAATGACAGAGCGTATCTCGCTCCATCTCCCGGTCAACAAATACGCCTTTCAGCTTAGGAAGTTGGATTGGGATGGGTTCGCGGGAAACCTGCTGCGCTCTGGCGGATTGCTGTTTCATCGCCTCTTGCAAGAGGGCTATGGCATGCTGCACTGATGCATTGCGTTTCGGAGTTGAGGCGACGCTCACCTCGGCGTACCGTTCCGCTATTATTTTCTGAATCAATACTTTGCTGATCGCTGCCTGAACTTCACTTGCGAGATGATAAGGATTAGTGAACCACCCTACCATTTTCTGGAACTTGAATTCCTCGCGTAGTGCGTCAATACGTTTTTCATCCTGGTGGGTATCACAGAATTCCTGCGGCCAATCGGTGTTTTCGTCGAGGAGAAAGATCAGTGTTGGGATCCCAACCTCAAGGGCTTTCCGATATTCTAGTTCTATAATTGATTTATCGTAGCTGTGAGGGACAAAACCATAGCGCCAGGCAAACATGCCCACATAGGCTTCGCTTTTTGCTACGTCAGCAATGCACTTGTCTACCGGAAGGGTGTCCTGCGCCGTATAATCTTCCATACAAACAGGGGTGACACCCATTTTTCTCAACGCAGCAATAACAGCAACGCGATGCTTCTTCAGGTCAACTGATGTTGATGATACGTACACGCGCAGATCTGTATTCAAAATGAATTTTCTATAATAAGGATCACTATACATTTTTTCATCATTTCTGCGTATCCCAGAAAGATTTTATCTTTTCAACTTCCTTATTGTATTTCTCCTCTAGTCCCTTGTGCGCAAATTTACCGTATAACTGCGTCGCTGAAAGAACGTATTTCATGGTTACGGAGTTTTTAAATAGACCATTATTTGCCCGGTACTGTGTCGATTAGTGCTGTCACCAAAGCCGTTATGATAACACATGCCTTAAAGAATCCTAAGGCTACTCCCGCAATTTTATTAACTGGTGACAACCCAGCGGTGTTGATAATCTTTCCTGCTATCTATCCAGCCAAAGCTGCAGCAACGATGAAAGCGACGAAGATAGCTCTGAAACTGATTAATTCTGCACTACTGGGCCCAATTTTGTAAAAAAACTTAGATGCTTGTTCGTATAATCCTGTAGCCCTTAGATATCCACCAACTACCCCAGCAAGCATAATGACCTGTTTAAACAGGTCCTTCCAAAATCCAAAAACAGTCAACAATCCAATAAACAAGACGATGACAATGTCGAACAAAATCATTTTCTTCTTCCCTTTTGAATCCTTAAAGGATCATATAAGAAATATTTTTTCATGTACATTGCTTGCAGGACTCTTTTTATAACTGTTTAATATTTTTCTCAATCCTATACCCCAGAGCTAAAATCAATTTTAATGTTTCTATGGCAGAAAGCCGATCATATTCTTTCTCAGATTCTGGAAGTTTTTCATATTCGACCAGGCAGGGGTGTTCCTTTTTCGTATCATCACGTCGGGCCCCATAGCGCCATCCGTCTGACAATCTTTGTTTTGCCCAGATTTCATGAGTGTTTTTTGCCAAGAGTTCAGTCAATTCCTTTATTTCTTGTGGTAGCGATATCTTTGATGTATCAATCGGTTTTGGTTTATATTTCAATTCATTATCTCCTCAATCAAATTCATCTGTTGTTTGTTTTTTTTGCCTTCACGGCTTTGCCTATACATTTTTGAATATTCCAAGCAAGTATATCCTGTATCATCGATATATTCCTGCGGCCGTTTTTTTGCTATTATTTGGCCTCCAGCAAATAGCCGCAACTTATCACGAACAACAGTTATACAAGATTCGCCCAGCAGAGGAAATCTCTTTGTAGCTGGTATACCCCCCAATAAGATTACATTGAAGCAATGTTCGAGTCATATTCATTTGGTCGATTCATTGTCCTAGATTATTACTATCAGGTTTTGACCTGCAATTGAGAATGCCCCTTTGACCATGCCCTTGACCCTGATTTGTTCACCTTTCCTAGGAACAGGCCTTTCCGTCACCACTGCAATCTCACCGGTCTTGTCCTATACAACAAAATATCTAACTGCGAGGAAGGAGAAGGCATCAACGACTTTCCCAGGCACGGTGACTTCTCTTCCCGAATAATCACGGGGATTTCAAAGATTTTTTCCGATATCTGTTGAAAAAACATATTGGCAAGATGCCATCATGAAGCAAATTAATAGAGCTATCATGGTTTTTCTAATCATTTATTTTCTTATTTTCAGATAATTTTTTTCAGCATACCCAACACTGCAAAACTATCAAATAAATTTTCCAAGCATACACACATCCAGATCTATTGTTTGCCGCTAAATTATGGGCAAGTCAGCTGTCAGGTCGATGACGCTTTTAGGGTCGCTCATCATCGCACTTGCCAGTTCTGTCTCCTGTCCTATCTTCCAGCCTTCCCCGGTTGTTTCACAGAAATAAAAACGCTCACCCTTATACGTCATAAAGAACAGGCCTTTCACAGAACTTAGGTCCGGGGCACCGCCTACCGCCAAGGCTGCGTGTTGAAGGTCTTTGCTGAACAACAAGAGAATGGGGTAACCCAGGTTCCTCATCAAAGCAGCGGCAAGCAAAGCCTTGCAATCGCAGTCCCCTCTCTTGTCGAAGAGGGTCTCCACGGGATAACGAAAGTATTCTTTTGCGTTTTTTATCTCAGCACAACTTTCGTCAAGGGAGTACAGGATATTCGGCTCTTGCACGAAGTCCAATACTACCTGTATCTCTTCGAAGCGTAAGAGTTGCAACTCACGAGATCTGTGGAGAATGTATCGGACAATCTTCTTGATTTGCGGTCCTCCCTCCCCATCCAGTAATATTTTCTTCGCTTCTACACGACCCTTTGTAGCTGCTTCTTTCCAGTCCACGAAAAACGGGTTTTGGCTTCGAATCCTTTCAAGCTCATCTTTGTTGAAGGTTGTGGTGACAAAGAACGTGGCATCTCGGAGGGGTGAGTCAAGCTCCCATTCATAGTCCCTGACTGCAGAGTCCGAATCGTTTTCACTTTCTTCTTCAACCTCTTCATATCTGCGTGTACGGGGCGTAACATACCATCCATCTGCCGTGGCAAAAAACCTTGATACTGCAAGACCTACAAAGATACCTATAAATAAGGGGCCGTAGCTATATTTGATGAAAATGGCCACCAACGCTGCACAACCGGAAAGAACAGCTCCCACAGTACCCCAGCGATCAATGCCCGTCTGTCGGTTTACCATAGTAAGGTATGTGATCGGATCGTTTGAGACGGACAACCAGGCAATTTTGGTTACATGGCAGGCAACCCAAAGGCACCCAAAGATACTCATCATAGTTACGAAGTAGGACAGTTGGCTGCCCAGGACAGGGAAGAGCACGTAGTAATTCTGAAAGAATGTCACCACCCCGGGAACAGCATGCACAAGAGCAAACAGGAAGGCAGCGATAAGGGCCGTATCCCAAAAACTATATGGTGCCTGGCGCGGTGTTTGTCCAATGCCTCTCCTCTCCCTACTCAAGAAAACAAGAGCCGCTCCAGCCCTAGCAAGAAGGGTAACTTCGTTCGGCCGGGCCGTCTGAAATCGGCCTGACTCAACGCATTCCCCGATGGGGTCGGGATCATTCTGGGGCACTTCAGCGTGGCGCCGGAGCCACAGTTCGTACCAGTGGCGTTCGCCTTCCGGAGAGATCTCTGAAATCCTCTTGCCGGTCTGAGTATAAATGCCTCCGTCCGGAATAACATAACCCACCTCCCTGTGTTCCTGATAGTCAGATCCATCTTCATAGAGCCTGACAATTCCCTTCCCATCCTTATTAACGTAAACCTGCCCTACCCTTCTTCGTAGACGCGGACGGGTAATATCTATGATCGTGCCGTCGGATGTGAGTCGGCAGATGAGAACCTTTCGCCGGACATTGTCGACAGTCACGTAAAGGTAAACATCGGCAAACCTCCGCAGAAGACGCATGACAAGGAGAAAACAAACAATGGCAATTATCAAAAGAAAAGGAATCATTCTGTCCTATAACCTACTTTCACAGGTCCTGAGTCGCAAATGTATCCTGGCACGTGAGGCCAAGAACCCCCTTTATCTGTTCTACTTTGGCCCGCACATCTTCACTGACCACCGGCAGGGAAACACCGGCATTCACATAACTGGCTATTGTAGTATCTCTATCATCAAGATCACTGGTTGCCAAAGTGAAGATTGCCGAAGGGTTATCCCACGTTAGGGACCTGATGTTCACTTTCATTCCCATGGATTGGATTGTGGCAAGTTTACCCAGTCCTTCTGAGGGTATGGGCAGAAACCCCCCGACCGTGGTTACAAGCCCAACACTCAGATCGTGGCATGCATCAATACCTAGAACATCCTTGATAGTGGATGAGTTTGCGCATTTGCACTCGAAGGTTACTGGAGGTGGCGTCTCTCCCTGGGCAAAAAGTACCGGGGGGTATGCGATCGTCTTTATTGCTTGTGCGATTCTCGCCATCTCTTGCACGGAGCGTTCGTCCGTCATCGTCCAAAGTTCATCAATGCCTTCAGGTATGGAGCTCCATCTCTGCTCCGAAAAAGCCCTCAGCAGTGCGGCAGCTTGCAACAGGGAATCCTCTGGAATGGGAAATTCTTGCGAAAGCAATCGCCATAAGACCGTTGTATTTTCAACAGAATTTTCCCTATCTGCGTTGAGGGCTTCGCAAACAAGGAGGTTCTTATCCTCGTCAGTCAAATCTTTTAAGAGCTTTTTCGTACCATTCACTAGCAAATGCCATGGCATTCCCTTCGGCAATAAATTCACAACTGAGGGCTTGCCCGGAATGGCAAGGGAACCTGTAACGGGAAACTGAAATGCCGTCTCCCTGGGGCTGATACGCGTGCTTTTAGGGTAGGTGAACTTATGCACAAACTCGTCAATATAACCCTTCATCTCTTCAGCGTATTTCCCCATGATGTCAATAACCCCGCTTACAGCTTTTAACACAAGATTTGATGCCTTAGTCTGCACATGCTTAACCACGGCAGCTATGTACGTTTTCACCTGTTTCCACAGAAGATTGAGTGTTTTAACCCTGTAACGCCAAAGCGCAAACAAAAAAGGGAGTATTCCGAAAAACACCACGATCAGTGCCGGCATACGAAACACCCATTCCATATTGATGACTGATGGTGAGAGCCAATCAAGGACATGATATCCCAAAAAAACAGATATAGGAGAGAGAAGCGCTGCCCTTGCGAGGAGTCCCAGCGGAAGCGGGTGTGAGCGCACTGTGTCTACAAGATAATCATAAAGCTTTCTTTCGTGCTCCTCAGTGAGCGTCTCCGGTGCTGCCCGATAAAATTCTTTTAGGTACCCAGGAATTTTGAATACCTGTAACTTATCTGATTTCTCAAAGGCCCTCAGGTGTCGTGAAATCTCATCGGGGGCACAGGCCTTGATAAGGAGGTCCAGGGCATTTCTTACCTGCCCGATTGTGCGGGCACGACCATAGTTTCCGGCCAGAATATCTCTTACCATCTTATGGAGGGTTTGTTTCAGGCTTGCCTCCTGTTGGTTAATGTCAGAAGAAGACCAAATATCGCCGGTCTTCTTCTGGAGGTAAGAACGGAGATTCTGAAGCGATACGGTCAGAAAAATGCGGGTGTACTCCGACAATTTGATCGGCAGGTCCCTAAGGTACCGGTGGAAATAAATATAGAGCAATTCCCTCTTGTGGAAATGCCAGGGCGAAACCAGTCTTCCCTTCTCATCTTTTGGATTCTCCCATACAGCAGATTCAAAGGAGAAAGATGGCAAATCACCAGCCAGGGTAAACGCTTCGAAAAGATTTTGGACCGAGCTCCTTTTTTCAATTTCCCACAGGGCACTTCGCGCCTGATCCTCACTAACAAAAGGGCTTTTCGCTTCAGTCTTAAAAGATTGGAGGATAATATCGCCCACGTTTTTTCCTAGCTCCTCCTGATAACGCTCCCTGTCGTAAACAATACCCACAGAGCCCATGCTGAAGTATGATGTTTTATGCATATCCTTGAGTCTTGCCAGGGTCACATTGCCGCCAATCATAAGATGGAAAAGGCATTGCGCGGTCAAATGGAGCCTTGCTTCCGACGAAAGATGCGTGTAACCTCCCTCATTGTGGATTGAGTTGTTACGGTCCTGCAGGATAAAAAAGTAGTCAAAGGGCCTGCATGCAGCTACATTATGGTGCATGAGGATGTCGAGTTCGGAAAGGAATCTAAGCCTCTTCAAATAAACACCGTCCTCGAGTTCCTCAGTGGTATCAAGGGGTATATCCAAGATACCAATTATTTGAAGGTTGGTACCCGTAAACAACTCGTCCTGCTTCATCCGTAAAAGCCTACCCAAACCATGAAGGTACACCATTGTCTCTTCGCTTTCTATCGTCCCGACAATGGCAACATTGAGCTGGCTCGTGGAGATTTCGCCGGCAATGAGCGGGGAATTACCACCTGCTGTACTGAGGGGATTGTGGATCATACCAGCCAAATTACGAACAAAATCTTCTTCTTTGTCAGGTATCGCAGGGGAGGCTGTCTCTGCAAACCACCAGCGAGGCGCGTTTTCGTCAGGCATGACCTTGCTTACGACGCTCCATCTGAGCAAATTATCGTTGATCAGCTCTGTGAGGAACTCACTTCCTTCTTCACCAGTTTTATAGAGAGAAATGATCCACCAGGGCTGAAGGGGCATACGTGCTACCGGCCTACAGTCTGTCCTGCTTGATATCTGTTGGCGCTCCGCTGCCTGCCATCAGTTCAAATGTCCCCGGGGCTGTATTAATTGCATTCACAAGTTCTTGAAATAAGCGGACCAATCTGTTGTTCATATCCTGGAAAAATACCCGGAATTCATTCGGAGCGCTTGTCCTTTTGAGCTTATCGATGTAATCCTTAACCTTTTCCATGAGAGCTTTATACGCTTCTTCGGAAATGCTGTGCCAGGTAATATTGATTTTCGCTCTGAAAAGTCGGTCAAACTCATCGACTGAATCGAGGAGAGAGAGATAGTCGTGTCGCGCTACTAAACGGTCATAAATATCTTTATAATTATTTATCGCACCCATACTTACGAAGTTACCTCGCCTGAGAAGGATTTTGTCCCCAAACATTTCGATCTTGCTGCACACAGCTGCCATATTCGTCCCATTGTGGTTCTCTATGATAAGAGGGCAATAGAGTGTTTCAGCATCGCCCGTCAACCTTGAATCAAGATGTATGAACTCAGCCAGCAAGGGTTGATTTTCCTTATAGGCCTTCTCGCATACCTCTCTATACAAGAGGAGCAAAGCAGTACGATCCATTTGGCCCTCTATCGATATGTCATCTATTCTTCTTATCCCCTTTTCCGCTCCCAATTCATTAAAAAGTTTGTGTATGTGGGGAGCAAAAACACTCCCTTCCTTTTTTCGCCTTTCCTTCGCTGCCTCATATTGGGCCTTGTAAACCCTGTAATGGGGATAACTTTCCAGGGTATGGAGGGGTGAAACCTTCATCTTAATAAACCGGCTTGGATCTCCTTCATTAATAAACTGAGGCCTATCTCTTCCGGGATCGAGCTCTTCTACGAGAACCTCACTTGCACCGGCATATACGGTGTGTACCATTGTGTGACTGGCGCGAACCGTCAAGAGTTTACAGAAAGTTTCCGTGCCATTGTTATCAAACTGTTTGAGGAGTATGGGTCGGTTTTCGTCATTAATCCTATCCTGCAAAGGCCTGTTTATCTCAGTTTGAATCCGCCTGGATCTACCCATCTCAACCTGAACGAATTTGAGGCTGGCCTCCCGCAGCAACGAGATCATTGTTAGTGCATCGAATTCTCTCTTTCTTCCAAAAAACCTTCTGAAGAACAGCACCTTACCACTCTCCTCATAGGCCTTCTCATGTGCATGATACTCTGGTGATGTGAGCATCTGCCATAATACCTTATGTAGTCCTTTCTTATCTGGGTTCAACCCATAATCCGTACCGTATCTGACAGGTTCTATTCGCCCACCCGGAAGGCGGAGTTGGGGAACGATTTCCGTGTAAAGCTGAGCGAATACGTGATCGGTCTTCCAATCCCCTCCTAACGTGAAATCTGCAATATCAGGCAGGTAGGTGGTTGTTACGTTGTCTCTCGTCTTGTGAAAGCGCCCCTTGAGATCAAAATTGTATTGTGTATCCAACCCTGATGGGGTCCCCTCCTTGTCTTTGGTGCGACGTAGAGTCTTCTCCACCTCGTCTGAGAGTTTCTGTAACTGTTGCAAGTACTGTTCAAGAATCCCACTTCCTTCCTGTGTCAGTCTATTAAGTATATGAATCTGCTGATCAATGATCCTTATTTCAGAGGCAAGACTAATCCCTTCCTGCAAGGAATTATATAGCCTGTTCAGGGAATCAATCTTTTTTCCACTTCTGCGTTCGGACAGGCAGCTTTGCCTGGCATCATCAACTAAGGCTGAAAGTTCTTGTATTTTTCTCCGTCGCTTGTCCTTTTCATCAGCAAGGTCAACTATGGGATTTGTGGGGGGGGAATCCTTTTTTTCTTGACATGCGACGGATAGGTTCTCAACAAACTTTATTGTGTAATCAAGGCCGTAGCGAAGGATACTGCTTTCCATCTCATCTTCAAGAGACCCCTCACCGGCAATTCCTTCCTGTATGTATTCCTCTAATTTACTCAAGCAAACTGTGCTGTCGGAGCTGGAAAAGTTGTAGTCCATGTCCCTGTTTATTGTTTCTATGATAGCATCCTTATCCTTTATCAGGGCGTCCAGAAGGAATGGATCACCAATCTTGTTGTCATCAAATTTGTCTTTGCCCTCCTTATAGAATCTGGCAAGAGACAAAGTCATAGATTTTGTGAGCTGAGAAGATTGAACAAGCTCAAGGTTTGGAATACCCTCTTCGAGGTTCTCTTTAAAAAGGTATCGTCCAATGCATACCTGGAAAACCCTCTTTAGCTCGTTCCTCTTTACGTTATCGTCTGGAACTGCATCCCTCCCTTTTCCCTTGAGCCCAAATTCGAATAACTCGTACAAGAAACGTGTTTGCAGGTATTCTTCCAGATATTTTTTTGGAAACTCCAGGGCACGATACCCCATGGTGAAAAATGCAGGTACAGGATCACCTGGTTTTGTGCCCTTGTATGTGGCAAATTGGGTATTGTCTATTGTGGAGATAAGGGTTTTTGAGGCAGATCCAGAATGCCAGTGGTAGAGAAACTCGGCAGTATTTCTGTACAACTCATCTTGCGAAAGCGTGTGATCGCCCTCTGTAGTCTGATCCACGCAAAAGGCAAAATTAAAAATAGGCCATTCCTTTGACAATGCCTCAAAAGAAGCATATTCCGGAACAGGACGCGCACAAAGACGGTGAAATGACTTTTTCCTGTCAGGATCCTTCTCTGTGTATGCATTTTTCAACAGAGCGTCTAATTCATCGAAGAAGGCATAAGCGTTGCAGTAATAGTCTTCAAGGGTTGTGGGGTGGGCGCCTCTGTTGCGATAGATGTCGATATACAATTGAGGCATGAATAGTACAGCTCGTATTATTGGGTGTTCGAATTGATTAAATTTCAGTTTGAATTCCTGGTTGAGAATAAATGCCACATCCAGAAACAGTGAACTCCCCGTACCACCGCATGTGCCACTCAGGATATGAAAAACAGGGTGAGCCTCTACAAATTCATCTTGGTTTTTAATGTCCTGGAGGATACCAAGCGCCCTGGAGAGGGCCTCCTTGAGAAGACCATAACGGTCCCATAAAGCCACACGTCCTTGCTGCCGATTAGCGCTTGCTCCGTGTTGCAGCGGCTGAGCATTGAAGTTGGTGGCCCCAGATTCATCGAGCCAACTAAGCATATGAAATTCCTCGTCGGTCAGTGTGTTGACGGGCACTATTTTTCTTTGCATGTATACCTGGTAAGGGTTAACGGTGCCCAAATCAACTATCTCTGATGTGTTAACAAGTTGATCACCACCATGGAAAAGATTTGCAGTAAGGTTATTAACTTTGGTTATTGCTTCCCGGTCAGTATCGACGAAGATAAATTGACAATCCTTATTCAGTTTTCCAACATTTCCGCCGTACGTCCCTAAAAGCAACTTCTCTTTCAAATATGCAGTCGTGTAAACACCGGCACCACCCAGACCTATGAAAACTGCCTTTCCTCCCATTATTGCCCCCTGTGTTGATTTTTTTGTCCTGTACCGCTAATTTGATATTTGTTCAGTTGAATGCTATCCGGTGTCTTCCAGTCTCAACAGTTGTCCCTCTATGTAGTCTTACCCAGTTAAGGTTTGTAAGTGCTACCTTTTTATCTCTGAAAGACATAGCCGCATTGCTTGTGGTACCCATCTTCACATAGATACCGCGCTGTTTAATCCCTTCTTCAAAAGGCCGAAACCCTCTCAGCATCAAGAGCCAGTCCGCCCTGGGAACTTCAATGCCCTGCCCACTCTCTACGTTCCCTATGTTAACCCATCTTTTTTTCTCCGCACTCCTAATCTGATATTCACCGATACCGACAATCGTGATTCTTCCATCAACGTATTGGGTTCTGAAGAAATATGCAGCACTAATGACCAACAACGCTAAGATCAAGAAAACAATAATAATAAAAGTCAACGATGCATAGCCTAGGCAAAATTTTACGGGCAGCGTGGTCGTCACAGTAAACGATGGCATCGTGGGTAGGCCCAACCTTCCTATTTCATTACCCGGCGCGAGATTTAGTTTACCCTCTATTACGACAGTGGTGCTTGCGGTCACTTCTGAGGAAATAAACGGCATATTGAGATACTTTACCGTAGCTATCGGAATGGAAATGGTTTTCGCCGAATCAATAGATACATCCTTCAATTCAAGGGGCACAATTTCTACACCTGTAGTTTCATCGTTCGCGAAACTGAGCTTGCCTACCAGGTTCCCCAAAGTTTGGGTTGTAATCACCCGCTTAGACTCCGGCTTCAGGATCGCATGTATCATTCCTTCTTTACTGAGAAAACCCCTCTTAACATTCAAACGCTCAATGATAAATGGTTCTTTGAGAATGTCATCACGCACGAATGCCCGCAACTTGTCTCTTGCCAATTCAGCTTTCCGTCTTTCGAACCATGACAACAGAGTAACCTGGTTAACCCTAATCTCTTCTAACTCCCGGAACAGTTCCCTGCCAAGGGCAATGTCCTTTCCAACGGTTTTTTCCAGCGGCAAGATCAGTGCATACACCTGCATGATATTGTCTTTTTGTTCCCTTTTACGGCGTTCAACCAACTCCTGCCAGACGCGATGGGAAGGGTCTCTCTTACCATAGTATGGGCTCTGAGTGGGGGCATCAAGGTTGAAATCAGTTAAGAAAAAAATGAATTTGAGCATGTTGCCTCCCGGCCTATTCAACTCATGCAGTACTTTTTCGAAGGCCTTCCCGATATCCGTTTTTTGATCAGTCGGGGACTGAATTCGTTCTACTTCACTGACGAGGTGTGCCCGGGTTACCTGATTTATAGGACTTGGCGTGGTGAGATACGTGCTGTCATTGCCGAATACAATGAGCGATACATAGTCACCATCTGGGATAGCTTTTAGAAATTCCGATAACGCCTGTTTTGCCGGACCCCAAAAAGGCTTCATAGATCCTGACTTATCAAGCACAATCACAAAGTCGGCCGGTTGATTTGATGTCAATCGTTTTGTTATTTCAGGAAAATCTTTTTTGAGTGCAGGGTCCATGTTGGCACTGTAGACCGGCAAGGCGCACATAGGAGTAAGAATGAAAATAATCAATGATTTTCGAAGAAATTTAACTACTCTGCTCAACGACATCCCCTTGCTCCCATCCAAATCAATGTCCACCTGCTGTTAACCAGCGCTGCAGAGAGAATAAGCCACCCAACTAAGGATACAAAAAGCTTTGTGGTCCTATGCAGGGTGCCACCCTTCGGCATCATATAGCTAACCCTTTTGGACTGTAGGACATAGGCTTGAACAGTGCAATCGAACCAAAAATAAGACAGACGCTGTCCCGTCACCAAGTGATTATCCCTTTTGAGTACAAGATTATTTGCTTAATCAAGAATAAATAACCTTATTATTTTATGGGAAGCTTTATCATTAACGATATGTTACAAAGCCATAATTGTCAAGGAAATTTTGCTAATCTGTCATTTAAGAACAGCACTGTCCGGTAAAACTTCATAAAAGTATGGCCTGTTCTTTATTCTTGTAGGATAATGAAGTCACCAAAACCCAAACCCTGCAAGGAGGAACGGGCCATGAACAAAGTATATACCATATTTGCAGAGTTGTTAAACCTGTGTCCGAGATATCAATTTGAAAGGGCAACAGAACGATACAGAGGTAACCGGTACGTGAAGACCTTTACACCATGGCAGCACTATATCGCCATTCTCTACTCCCAGATCACACAGAAGGACAGCTTACGAGACATTGAGACCGGACTCGGTACACAGTCAAGTCGCTGGTATCATCTGGGGTTCAAAGGGGTGCGCAGAAGCACCCTCTCTGACGCGAATACAAAAAGAGACTATCGGATTTTTGAGGATATGTTCTATCATCTTCTGGCACGGTGCAGGGATCTGACCCCGAAGCACAGGTTCCGGTTCAGAAACCCCCCCTATACGATCGATGCGACCACCATTGATCTGTGCCTGTCGGTGTTTCCCTGGGCAAAGTTCAGGAAGGCCAAAGGCGCCATCAAGATGCACTGCCTCTATGACCACTCGGGGGCATTGCCGTCCTTTCTGACCGTCACCGACGGCAAGAGGCATGAGGTCACAGCGATAAAGGAAACCTCCTTTCCCCTGTCACCGGACAGCATCGTGTCTGTCGATAAGGCATATATCGATTACACATGGCTGTATTCACTGAACGTAAAGAGGATATGGTTTGTCACCAGAGCAAAGTCCAACATCGATTATGCCGTTACCGGACAGCATCCGGTAAAAGGCCAAGGTGTCACACGTGATGCGCGGATATCCCTCACAGGACCCCTGACCAGAGACAAATATCCCCGGGATTTGAGACGTATACGGTTCTTTGATGAGGAACGACAAAAAACCCTTACGTTTTTAACGAACAATTTCAGGCTTGCAGCCACAACGATAGCCCAGATATACAAATCCCGGTGGCAGATTGAACTCTTCTTCAAATGGATCAAGCAGAACCTGAAGATCAAATCGTTCCTCGGAACCAGCAAGAATGCAGTCCTGACACAAATATGGGTGGGCATGTGCTACTATTTACTTCTGACCTACATCAAATACCAGACGAAATACGGATATTCGTTGTTGCACCTGAGCAGGATTATCCGTGAAACGCTTTTTGACCGAAAAAGCCTTATTGATATTCTTACCCTGCATCCTGAGCGTCTGTCTGCTGCGAGAAATGAGATGTTGCAGGGGGCCCTATTTTAATTGGACAGTAGTGCCATGAAAATTGATATTAAGCGTCATTTTGATATTATGCTGAAATTTATGCCTTTCTTGAAAAATTGATCCAAATAATTCGTGAACCCATCGAACCGGAGATACAACAGTTGTGCCCCGCAGGGGCGCGTGGATTGAAACGACAAATGTTTATTGAAGAATGTCAGGAATGACCATCCACTCCAGGCTCCAGCCCGCATGGGATCGTGAGAGACAAAGTACACTAGCCGGTCGAAATTCGATTAAAAGACTTTTTGGATCATCACTCAAGAGGCGTGACACCAACCTGGCAAGGTGCGGTAGGTGGCCCACAAGCATGGTGTCCTCGGCAAGACGGGAGAGACGGGCAGTCCAGATGGATGGATCATCATTCGGCGAAAGACCTTCAGTATCAAATACACCGTTCCGGGCAGTGATATGTTCAGCAAAGATGGAGGCTGTTTCCTGAGCCCTTGCTTTGCCACTGTGGAATACTTCGTTCACTTCAAGACGGGCCTTCGCCAAAAATTCAGCCACTTTTGTTGAATCCTGAATCCCCTTCAATGTAAGCCCCCGTGAAGGATCTATTTCGGTTGGTTTTGCTTCTCCGTGTCGAACAAGGTAGAGTTTCATTTAACTTCTGTACGATGCATTAATCTTCACGTAGTCAAAGGTCAGGTCCGTGGTATAGATGTCATAGCTCGCCCTGCCGTTGTGGAGGTTGACGATCAGTTCCAGTTCCTTCTCCTCCATTAGCTTCTTCACCTTATCCTCGTCAAAGGGCATCTCTATGCCGTTCTTCGCCAGGACCTCCCCCTGAAGGATAATTTCTACTTTGGCCGGCTGAATAGGAACATTCGCGTCGCCTGCTGCAGCTATAATCCTTCCCCAGTTGGGATCACAGCCGAAAAATGCCGTCTTGGTGAGGGGAGATATAGCTATTCGTCGCGCTATTTTCTCGGCAATATCTTTTTTCTGCGCACCATGGACAGTGATATGGATAACACGGGTCGCCCCCTCGCCGTCCCTCACAATCATCATAGCCAGTTCTTTCATAACAGAGAAAAGGGCATTGCAAAAAGCATCAAGGCTGCCCGGGTCTTCCCTGCCCTGGCGGGTGAAAAGCATGACCGAATCATTTGTACTGCATTCGCCGTCGACCGTAATCCGTTCGAAACTCTCTTTAGCGCCCTGGAGGAGTTTTCGTCGTATCTTCTCAGGTGAGACAGGATAATCAGTGAAGATGAAAACAAGCATGGTGGCAAGGAGGGGATTGATCATCCCTGCTCCCTTGGCAACGCCAGCAATGCTATATTCTTTCTCCCCCTTGAAGGATGCTCGGGCTATCTTTGGGTAGGTGTCAGTCGTCATGATTGCCCGGGAAAATGAGTCAATCCCGTTTTTTCTCAAGCCTTTGACAGCAACAGGCAGGGCCTTTGCCATAGTCTCTGTTGGCAGCCTTCGTCCAATAACACCTGTTGATGCAAACATGATCTTGCCTTCTGCTGCTTTAAGATGAGAGGTCAATTTTTCACTCAACTCTTTCAAGTCCCGAACCCCTTCCGGGCCTGTGCACGCATTTGCGCACCCGCTGTTGACAAGAAGCGCCTCCACCTCGTTACTGCGAAGTCTTTTGTTATACAGAATGTGGGCAGACTTAACCTTGTTTTTTGTGTAGACAGCGGTTATGTAAGCCGGCTCATCAAATACTACAAGACCAAGATCAAGCGCTGCATTCTTTATCCCTGAAGCAATTCCTGCAAACCGGATACCCGGAATCATACAAGCCCCCGTCATCTCCCGCAACACTTCTTATATTTTTTGCCGCTCCCACACGGACAGGGATCATTCCTGCCGATCTTTTTGTCTTTCTTTTCCTGTGGTTGTTCACCGCCAATGTTAAAGAACATGGCCGGCTGCTCACGGGTAAGTTCCTCCCGGGCAGGGTGAACAGCATAGAGCTTTTGTACAGTATCAACTTTAACCCTTTCCATCATGTCGAGAAAAAGGTCAAAGCTTTCCCGCTGGTATTCACGGAGAGGATCTTTCTGTGCATAGCCTCTGAGGCCAATCCCCTCCTTCAGGTGGTCCAGTGCAAGGAGATGTTCCTTCCAGTGGACATCAACCGAGTTCAGGGCGATAAAGCGTTCGATTGCCTTCAGTTCTCCATCACCGAATTCCTTATCCTTACGTTCATACACAGCAAGAACCTTTTCTCTCACCACATCGAGGAGGCCTTCTCGCGTCAGCTTCTTCAGGTCCACAGAGTCAAGATCGATATGAAAAAAGAAGGTCTCAAAAATCCGGTTTTTGAGGGAAACCATGTCCCATTCTTCTGGATAGACCTTTTCCGGGGCACAGTCAAAAACGATGTTTTCACACAACTCGTCGATCATATCGAGAATCTGGTCGCGCACATCGCCATTTCGCATGAACTCATGCCGCATGCCATATATTGTTTCCCGCTGCTTGTTCATCACGTTATCGTATTCAAGGAGGTATTTTCTAATCTCAAAGTTGTGTCCCTCAACGCGGGTCTGGGCATTCTCAATAGCTTTGGAAATGAAGGGGTGCTCAATGGGCATGTCCTCTTCCATTCCAAGCTTTGCGAGCATGGGAGAAACCCTGTCGGAACCAAAGAGCCTCATAATCTCATCTTCGAGAGACACATAAAATCTCGATGATCCGGGATCTCCCTGCCGGCCTGCCCTTCCTCTTAACTGGTTATCGATCCGGCGCGATTCGTGCCTTTCTGTGCCGAGGATATGGAGACCACCCAGCCTGATAACCTCTTCCTTGTCTTTTTCACAGATTTTCTTTGCTTCCTCAAGGACTTTTTCGTATTCTTCAGTGTCTGTCTTTCCTTTGGCCATACTCAGGGCAAGAAATTTTGGATTGCCTCCCAGAAGAATGTCAGTTCCCCTCCCTGCCATGTTTGTGGAGATTGTAACCGCCTTTGATCGCCCTGCCTGGGCTATGACCTCGGCTTCACGTTCGTGGTTCTTTGCATTGAGGATGTGGTGAGGGATGCCTTTTCGCTTCAGTATCTCCGACACCCTTTCAGATTTATCAATTGAGAGGGTTCCTACAAGGACCGGCTTTCCTTTTTTATAAAGATCTTCAATCTCCGCAATAGCAGCTTTGAATTTTTCCTTTTCTGTTCTGTATACCACATCAGCATAATTGGTCCGGATAAGAGGCCTGTTTGTAGGTATAACTGTTACGTCAAGGTTATAGATCTTCTTGAATTCCACAGCCTCGGTATCAGCCGTCCCTGTCATGCCGGCAAGCTTCTTATACATCCTGAAGTAGTTCTGGAAGGTTACCGTGGCAAGGGTCTGGTTCTCCCGCTCGATCTTTACGTTCTCTTTGGCTTCCAGAGCCTGGTGGAGGCCATCGCTGAACCGTCTGCCCGGCATAAGCCGCCCGGTAAACTCATCAACGATTATGACCTGCCCATCCTTCACGATATAATCTACATCTCTCTGAAAAAGGTTGTGGGCTTTTAAAGCCTGGTTAATATGGTGGAGGAGGTCAACGTATTTCGGATCATAAAGATTGTCTACGTTAATGATTTTCTCGATCCGCGCAACACCTTCCTCGGTGAGGTAGGCGCTCTTTGCTTTCTCATCCACCATGAAGTCTTTGTCTTTTTTGATTTGATAGATAAGGCGGTTAATTTTATAGTATTTGTCAGTTGATTCCTCAGCAGGACCTGATATGATTAAAGGCGTTCTTGCCTCATCAATGAGAATACTGTCAACCTCGTCAACAATGGCATAGTTGAATTCCCTCTGAACACATTCATCCATGGAGTACTTCATGTTGTCTCTGAGGTAATCAAATCCAAACTCGTTGTTCGTCCCGTAGGTTACATCACTTCCATAAGCATTCCTCCGCTCGTCATCATCCAGACCGTGGACTATCACCCCGACTGAGAGGCCGAGGAATTTGTAAATAGGGCCCATCCATTCTGCGTCCCTTCTGGCCAGATAGTCGTTGACCGTGACAACGTGAACACCGAGACCGGTAAGTGCGTTGAGATAAACCGGTAATGTTGCGACGAGCGTCTTCCCTTCTCCAGTGGCCATCTCTGCAATCTTGCCTTCATGGAGCACCACGCCGCCAATGAGCTGAACATCAAAGTGGCGCATGCCCACGGTTCGTTGTGCTGCCTCCCGTGCCGCAGCAAATGCCTCGGGCAGAAGCATGTCAAGTTCTTCACCCTGCTCGAGTCTTTCCCGAAAGAATGGAGTTTTTGCCTTGAGTTGCTCATCTGAGAGAGATCTGTATTCGTCTTCGAGAGAATTTACCTTTTCAACAAGAGGCTGGATACGTTTCAGCTCCCGCTCGTTTTTTGTTCCAATAATCTTCTTTAATATGTTTGTTATCATGGCTGAATATTATACCTGCGGATGTTTCAGACTGTCAATGCAAGGAATCTGCTTGTATGGCCAGCCCCCTTGAATGGGCTGGCACAGTGTTTTTTCGTTTTTGAGTCACCTGACACAACCCATCGCGCATCACGGGTCACGGATTTTTATGTTAGTCCCTCAGGGTAGCTACAAGCCTCTCAGGATGGAGAATGATGTTCAGGGCATCCACAACATTCTTGACGATGAGGTCCGCCTCTTTGGTAAGGATGTTCGCACAGCCCTCTTCGCCCATAACCCCAATACCCAGGGCTGCTTCTTTTAACATAAGTGCGTCATTGTTCCCGTTTCCTATGGCAACCACCTTTTCAGGGCCAAGCTCCTTGATAATTCGGGCCTTTTCCCTGCCGCTGCCTTCTTTGCCTACTTTAATAATTCTGAATCCTACTGTGGTTCCTTCGTTATCAATATTTCCATAGGTATCAGATGTAATGATAAATAATTTTATGTAACGAGAAATCTTTTCCAACAATTCCTTAACGCCGTCTTTTGGTTTACCGTCAACAGCCACTGTACCATTATAGTCAATAACCATATACTCTATATCAAGATCCCCCCAACCAGGAATGGACACACTTATCATACATACCTCCTCGAATTTTATCAGTCCGTATTCTACCACATTTCACACCAATTTAAATATAAATTTTAGGAGTTACACACTTTCTGGGTTCCATGTCTCCCCCTCCATCCAGACCATTTGATCTGTTTTAACGGTTCAAACCCTTTGAACAACAACAGTGATTCTTCCCGCCTCACTCAAAAATGGGCTGGTTAATACTGGAGTTGCCCTTACAATTCTTAGCTCCTTTAAGTTTGCAAGTCAGGCATGGGGCTATTATGGGTTATGGCCAGAGACCGTGACGTGTAATCAGTAATCGATGTTTGACCATCGCACAGCGCGTTTTCAACTCTCTTTGCTTCCTGTCCTGTCTTTGTCACCTTTTTTTTGCTTCTTCCTTTTCACGCTAACGGCTTCTTTTCTCTTTGAATTTTGTTCAATACAGGGTAGAATCATGGCGAAGGAACCGAGTTTCAGGTTGTGAGTTTCGAGTTCAGAGACAAACCTAAAATCTCAGAAACCAACATCAGGAGAATGTTCAGGTATGGTAAAACCAAAATGGGAAGTTGAGTGCGTTATCTATGATTGTGACGGGGTGCTTTTTGATTCCCTTGATGCTAATTCGCGCCTCTATAATTACATTGCCACATCGACAGAAAGAGGACCGCTCACTCCTGATGAATTATGGTACTGTCATACACATACAGTGTATGAATCGATTACCCATCTCTTTAAGCATGATGGCAAGCTCGAACAAAAGGCACGTGATCTGCTCAAGACGGTTAATCTTGGTGATTTTGTTGTCTATCTAAAAATGGAACCAAACCTAATCAGGACATTAACCGAATTGAAAGAGCGAAATATAGGAAGGGCAATCAGTACCAACCGCACCACATCTATGAAATATATCATGGAGCGGTTTAAGCTCGATCCATACTTTGAAATGGTTGTTACAGCCCTCGATGTAAAACATCCAAAGCCCCATCCGGAATCAGTAGAAAAGATACTCACCACTCTGAAATACGACAGAGAGAAGACGCTTTACATTGGAGACTCTGGAGTGGACAGAGAGACCGCGCTTTCCTCAGGTGTGAAGTTCATTGCCTACAAAAATAAAGAAATTGCGGAACATGGTTTTATAGAAGACCATCTGACCCTGCTTGATTTTCTTTCGGGCGGGGAGCATTCTCAAGAATAATCTTCTTTTTCGCAAGGAGCGTATAGATCGGTCCTGACAGAACATAGAGTGAGGTTACCAGAAAAAGCGTTACCTCTGGCTCAATGAAAATTATTACAAGAAAAAGGATAGCTGCAACAGTCGATCTGAAAGGCCTTCCCCTGAAAAACGACATGTCCTTGAAGCTGTAATAACGGATATCACTGACCATAAGCAGAGCAAGAAGGTAGACGAGTATGGGCATAAAGACCGTCTTGATTCCGTCAGAGTAGCCAAGCCAGGAATAAAAAAGGACACAACCTGCTATTGTTGTAGCTGCAGCCGGGATAGGGAGGCCAAGGAAACTTCTCTTTTGAGCATTATCAGCCTGGACATTGAAACGGGCAAGCCGTAAAGCTCCACACGCTACAAACAGGAAGGCTGCGAGCCAACCAAAACGTCCATAGCCTTTTAATGCCCACATGTATACGAGAATACCAGGGGCAACGCCAAAAGCAATGGCGTCTGAAAGAGAATCGAATTCTACGCCAAAGCGGCTCGTAGATCCTGTCAGCCTTGCTACTCTCCCATCAAGCATATCGAATATTCCCGAAACAAATACTGCATAGGCGGCATGGGAAAATTTCAGGTTGATGCTTGCTATTATGGCATAGAAACCTGCAAAAAGGCTTATTGAAGTCAACAGGTTAGGAAGTATATAAATGCCTTTATGTTTTCTTCGTTTCATGATGTCCCCCTTTTTCTGGCCAAGGGTGTTTTCCCTGCTGTTACCATCTCATGTAATTTTACCATACATTCGTATGACTTCGGAAAATAAATATCCACCCGGGAACCAAATGCAATAATACCCAATGGTTCGCATCTGGCCACCGTATCACCAGCATGCACATATGAAGTGATCCTCCGTGCAAGAAAACCTGCAATTTGAACCACCAGTATCTTTTCATTATTTCCTGAAAGGAGAATATAATTCCTTTCATTCTCCTGGTCCACATCAGCTTTCCAGGCAAGGGCAAATTTACCTGGCCGGTGTACAACTTGCATAATACGTCCCGCCATGGGAGATCTGTTTACATGAACACTGGCAAGAGACATAAAAATACTTACCCGTATCGCTTCATAGCCGAGAAATTCATTTTCCACGATGTCCTTTATTTCTGTCACCTTCCCATCAGCCGGAGAAATAAGGCGATCCATGGGCTCGCGGGATGACCTTCTCGGATTGCGAAAGAAAAAAAGGCAGAATAAGAAGAATAAAATACTCAGAACAGCCAGGGAGTAATAGAAAAATATGTAGAAGATGATCGAAAGAACAAAAGAAGGGATGATGAGTTTCAGCCCTTCTTTTGCAATAAGGGCTTCTTTCACCCCTTTCTCCCAATCCACCCCATCATTGACCTGAGTTGTTTCCCTACTTTTTCAATCAGATGTTCGTTATCAATTCTTTTAATTGCATTATATACGGGCCGTCCTGCCATGTTCTCAAGTATCCACTCCCGTGCGAACTCACCGCTCTGGATCTCCTGGAGGATTGCCCTCATCTCTTCCCTTGTTTCCTCTGACACAACCCTTCTTCCCCTGGTCATGTCACCGTACTCCGCCGTGTCGCTGATGGAGTATCGCATATAGGAGATTCCTCCCTCATACAGGAGATCGACAATGAGCTTTAGCTCGTGAAGACACTCAAAATAGGCAATCTCCGGCTGATATCCAGCCTCTACGAGCGTGTCAAAGCCAGCCCTCACAAGTTCAGATGCCCCACCGCACAGAACAGCCTGCTCACCAAAAAGATCTGTTTCAGTCTCTTCTGCAAAGGTTGTTTCTAACACCCCAGCGCGGGTGGCACCAATGCCTTTCGCATAGGCAAGGGCTTTCTTCTTTGCCTTTTTAGAATAATCCTGAAATACAGCAATGAGGGAAGGAACACCTGCTCCGCGTTCGAATTCACGGCGCACAAGGTGGCCCGGTCCTTTTGGAGCAACCATAATTACATCCACATCATCAGGAGGCAGAATCTGGCCGTAATGAATATTAAAACCGTGCGAAAAAACAAGGGTCTTCCCCTTCTTAAGGTTGTCTTTGATTTCTGTTTTATAGAGCTGGGCCTGGAGATTATCCTGGGCCAGAATCTGTATCATGTCGGCCTTTTTTGCCGCCTCTGAAGCGGATACCGGCTTAAACCCGTGGTCAACAGCTATTTTATAGTTGGGTGTCCCCGTCAGTTCTGCAACAATAACATCGACCCCGCTGTCCCGAAGATTCTGGGCCTGCGCATGTCCCTGACTTCCGTAACCGATTATAGCAACTTTTGTCCCTTTAAGGACCCCCAGGTCTGCATCTTTATCATAGTACATCTTAGCCATCTTCCTCTCCTCCTTCTAATGGTTTATCTTTCAGCTTTATGACTTTTTCGCCCCGTGCTATGGCTATCGGTCCGGTTCTCACCAGTTCCTTGATGCCAAGAGGCTTGATGAGGGTGAGGAAAGCCCTGAGTTTTTCATCATCCCCAGTAATGAGCAAGGTATAGGTTTTTGGTGACACGTCGATAATCTTGCCGCGGAATATTTCTGTCATCCGAAGAATCTCAGCGCGTGTGCGCTCTTCTGCGTTTACTTTTACGAGCACCATTTCTCTCGAAACGTAATCCAGTTCCTTGAAATCGACCACCTTGATTACGTTTATCAGCTTGTTCAGTTGCTTCAAAACCTGCTCAATGATTGCTTCGTTGCCGCTGGTCACAATAGTCATGGTCGATATGGTGGGGTCAAGAGTTTCTGCAACACAAAGGCTCTCAATATTGAATCCTCTGCCACTGAACAACCCTGCAACCCGCGACAGCACACCAAATTCATTTTCAACAAGAACAGAAATAATATGTCTCAAGTCTCGCCTCCTAAACGAGAAGCATCTCTTTTAAAGATGCCCCGGCAGGAACCATGGGGTAAACGCTCTCCTCAGGGTTAACCTTAACATCAATCAGAGTCGGCCTACCATTATGGAATGCCTCTCGCAAAACTGATTCGACCTCATCCTCACTCTCTATTCTGTATCCTGCTGCTCCGTAAGCATCCGCGAGCTTGACAAAGTCAGGGGCACACTCAAGGCACGTCCAGGTATACCTTTTCTCATAGAAGAGCTCCTGCCATTGCCGCACCATGCCCAGATACCCGTTGTTCAGAATAACTACCTTAACAGGAAGGTTGAACTGAACAGCAGTTCCAAGCTCCTGTATGTTCATCTGTATGCTTCCGTCACCGGCAATATCAACAACAAGGCTCTTGGGGAAAGCCACTTGAGCTCCAATTGCAGCAGGGAATCCAAACCCCATAGTACCCAGCCCACCTGATGTGAGCAATGTTCTGGGTTTAAGAAATTTGAAGAACTGGGCAGTCCACATCTGGTTCTGCCCGACCTCGGTGGCGATAATGGCTTTGCCATCGGTCAATTCAAAGACTTTCTCAATAACATACTGGGGTTTTAATGTTCCGTTCCTGACGTATGTAAGCGGGAAATTTTTCTTCCACTGCTCAGTCTCATTGAGCCAGGGCCCAATAGATGCCTTATACGCCTTGAATTCTTCCTTCTCTGCCTCAACAATCTCAACCATTTTTTTGAGGACGCTCCTTGAGTCGCCCACGATAGGGATATCAACCTTTATGTTCTTGCTGATGGAAGTAGGATCGATATCCACATGAATGATCTTTGCGTGGGGAGCAAACTCATCAACCTTGCCGGTAGCCCTGTCGTCAAACCGGGCCCCAATTGCGATGATAAGGTCAGAACTGGTTATGGCCATATTTGCAGCGTATGTTCCGTGCATACCCAGCATACCAAGGAAGAGTTTGTGACCTCCCGGAACCCCTCCCAACCCCATGAGTGTATTAACCACAGGAATAGACAGTTGTTCCGCAAACTTAACGAGTTCTGCAGATGCGCCGGAAGTAATGATTCCTCCTCCTGTATAGAGAACAGGTTTTTTTGAAGCAGCAATCTGCTTTATTGCTTTCTTGATCTGGCCCAGGTGCCCGTTATATGTTGGCTGGTAGCTTCTTATATTAACCTTCTCAGGGTATTTGAAATCGCAGATTCCTGAACTAACATCCTTTGGTATATCCACCAGAACAGGCCCTGGTCTGCCTGAACGGGCAATATAAAATGCTTCTTTGATGATCCGCGCAAGATCCTTTACATCCTTAACGAGGTAACTGTGCTTGGTGCAAGGCCTCGTTATCCCCACAATATCTGCCTCCTGGAAGGCATCATTGCCAATAAGCATGGTGTTTACCTGACACGTAAAGATTACGATCGGGATTGAATCCATGTAGGCTGTGGCAATTCCTGTTACTGTATTTGTTGCACCCGGGCCTGACGTGACAAGGGAGACACCCACTTTACCTGATGCCCTAGCATAACCATCAGAGGCGTGGACCGCCCCCTGTTCATGACGCACCACAATTTGATGGATTTCGCTGTGGTCGGTAAGAGCATCTGTAATATTGAGCGTGGCACCACCCGGATAACAGAATATGTTCTCAACACCCTCAATTTTGAGAGCCTCTACAAATATCTGAGCACCTGTTTTCTTCAATCCTTCTCCCCTTTTTTTGGTTCCTCGCCAACCCTCTCCATAATGTCCTTAAAGTAAAGCTTTTTTTTCTTTAAAATTCTTACTTCCATCTCTTCATCATCTGTAAGGTAAGGCTTTTTCATTAACATCTGCAGCCTTCGGTCAAGGGTGGCGTGTTGAGTTTTAGCCCGGTTATAGATATCTTCTTTACTTTCGCTTTGTTCCATGGGCAATGGTAGATTAATCTATAAAAATTAGTGAAAAAAGTCAACTATTACCAAAAAATGGTACTACCCGAAAATCACAGAACAAATTATGGTGCCTCACCGTAAAAAACAAATCTTATACAACATTAAAAATTAGTAAGGTTTCGGCAATCTTCCGGTTAGCTTGAACTGTATATCCTGTGACGTGAGCAAATCAGTAAAGAGGAGGTCTAACCGGAAATGTATTGGTCTGGGCACAAAGGACTGAAAAACCTCATATATCTCGTGTTAATTGTTGTGCCACTCTTCTCTTTTGGCCTCACCAACCATGGGCTCTGGTCTGCAGACGAACCAAGGGTTGCCGAGATTGGCAGGGAGATGGCACTCACCGGAAACTGGGCAGTGCCAATGCTAAACCAGAGGCCATTCCTTGAAGAGCCTCCTCTTTATTACGGAACTCTGGCTCTGACCTTCAAAGCATTGGGCGTGTCTGACAGAGTCGCAAGAATACCCTCAGCAATCTTTGCTTTTGCCACTGTTCTCGTCCTGTTCTTTACGGTCAATTTCCTGTTTGGACCCAGGATTGCACTGTTCTCCGGAATCATCCTCGCAACCACAGGGGAGTACTTCAGGGTAGCCCATACAGTAATAGTCGATAGCGCGCTCACTTTTTTTATTGCCTGTGCCATGAGTCTTTTCATAGTGGGATACCTGTCTGACAGTAACAGAAAAAAGTTGCTGTGCTACATCCTTCTTTATATCTCGTGCACCTTCGCCTTCTATACAAAAGGATTCATAGGTATTGTTATTCCCGGGCTTGGCATTCTTACATTTCTTGTTGCCGACAAAAATATAAAAGAAATCATCAAAATGCGGCTTTGGCTGGGCATTCTTATCTTTCTTGTCCTGACACTCCCCTGGTTCATCACCCTGTGGCAACAAGGCGGGAAGGAACATCTGGACGTCTTCCTTTTGCACAATCACCTCCAGAGATTCTTGCCGGGGAAGTTCTCCGGAACCATTTCAGGAGAAGCATCAGGCCACCATCACCCTTTTTACTATTACCTCATTGAGTTTCCGGTGGGCTTTCTTCCATGGAGTCTATTACTCGTTCCAGTTTTCATCCATACCTTTTCGAGATCAGACAAATCAGATACACCACCCGAGAAAGGTCGTCTCCTTGCAAAATGCTGGTTCTTTGCAGGAATTGTATTCCTCAGCGCTGCTTCTACAAAACGAACACTTTACCTCATGCCTCTTTTTGCACCAATGGCACTGCTCACTTCATTGTACGTGGAATCGACGCTTTATCGATTGACAGACAAAATCGAAAAGGCCTTTCTGTGGGCTTTTACTGCGATCTTTGCCGTAATCGGTATCAGCGCTGTACCTGTCTATAGCTCCATACAAGGAATCTATCCATGGATTCGTGGTACAAACCTGTTTCCTTCGACTGTGTTGCTTTCGTTGCTCATTGTCCCATCCTCTGTTTTAGCAATGTGGTTTCTCTGGAGCAAGAATTTTGGAAAATACTGGGTTACAACTATCATACCAATTGTTGTTGGAATGGTTTTCACTGCCGTGGCTGTTGCACCTGTTGTCGATATCCACAAGAGCTTTGTCCCCTTCTGTCATGAACTGATGGCTATTGTACCATCCAGCGAACCACTCTATGCCTATAGCGCAGATGAGACCCTGCGGGGCGCTGTGCCATTCTACACCGGGCGCTACCTCACCGAGATTTGTGGCCCCGGAAATTTGGAAAAGACTATCGAGACAAAAGGACAGGTCTTTATCATTACCAGGGACAAGAAAAGGAAGGCTGAGACCGAGCTGCTTTCCACAGGAAAATTATCAATCATATTTCAGCAAAAAATGGGTGGGGAGCGAACGCTCACACTCCTTGGAAAAAACAGCCATACGGTTCAAAGCGATATTCACCTCGCTAAGGACAATTGATAGGATCGGAATTGGTTTTAAATTACTACTGCACCAGGTTTTTTATCAGGATCTACTACATGGATTTTTTCACCTGCACCATCTTGGTAACCAGAAGGTTTATCGTGATGGATCTCGAACTATACGGTCTTTGCGAAAGAATATGATTGCCTTGCCTGGAGATCTTCGCAAGCGAAAAGCCATATACCTTGTTGTGATCATTGCCGCTTCATACCTTTTCTTTTTCTACAACCTCAATAGCTATTCTCTGAAGGAGCCTGATGAGGGTCGATATGCTGAAATCCCCCGCGAGATGGTAGAACAGGGGAATTATCTGGTCCCACACCTCAACTACGTGCGCTACTTTGAGAAGCCACCCCTGCTGTACTGGATCACAGCAGCATCTTATAAAGTGTTTGGGATCAATGAGTGGTCCTTCAGATTCCCCAATGCACTGGCTGCCTTTTTTTGCAGCATTCTTCTTTACCTCTTCTCTTGTAAAAGATTTTCCCCCAAGACCGGGTTCATTAGTTCTCTAATCCTCATTTCCTGTTTCGGCTTTTTTACCATGGCAAGAATTGTCACCATTGACATGCTCTTTACCTGTTTGCTATTCGGTGCACTCCTTTCCTTTCATGAATATTATCTGACTCACAAGGGCCTTTTCTTTTATCTATTCCACATCTGCCTTAGCCTGGCTACCCTTGCAAAAGGGCCGGCAGCTTTGATCCTTCTGGGGGTTACCATCCTCATATATCTCCGCACAGAAAAGCGCCTCTCTTTTCTGAAGGACCTGCTGAGCTACAGAGCCATTCTTATCTTTGCGATTATTACCATGCCCTGGTTCGTCATAATGTCAATCAAGGAAAAAGAATTTTTCCATTTCTTTTTTCTTGATCAGAACGTCTTAAGGTTCCTTACCACAAGGCATAACCGGAGCGGCCCCCTGTATTACTTCATACCTGTCCTCGCATTAGGCATGCTGCCATGGTCTGTCTTTCTCCCCAGGGTAATTATCAGGCTGTGGTGGGTCAGAGAACTGCGTCTCTTTTTTATATGGTCTGCCGTTGTGTTTGCCTTTTTCAGCATCTCGGGCTCCAAACTTCCCCCTTACATATTAACCGTCTTCCCTGCCCTTGCCCAAATACTGGGTTATTTCTTTGCCACTAGGCAGCAAGATTCGGTTCCAGCAAACCGTGAAGTGATTGCCTATTTCGTTTTCTTCGCCACTGTCATGATGGCAGGATTCCTTGGGGCTTCTGGAATACTGGGAAAATATCTGCAAGACGAACTGAATATACGAGACATTCTGCCTGACATATGGGGGCTTGAAGTCGGGATAGCCCTGGCTTCCGCTGTTATGATTTGCTTCATGTGCATCAGATCTATGCGTCGTTTCGGGCCATTCTTTTATGCCCTTACCACATTTTCACTGGTCATTGTCATAGCACTCATGGTCAATACCAGGGTGATTGATAAACAGACGACTACAAAGGGCCTCGCAAAAACAATAAACAGCTTCCAATCCACACCAGCATACATTGTAAATTATGGTTCATTCGAAGAGACTCTCCCGTTCTATACCAGGCAAAGGATTTATATTGCCTGTTACAAAGGCGAATTAGCCATGGGGTCAAAGTATCCTGATGCCCGTCCGTTCTTCCTCGACCAGGCAGCATTCAGGAACCTTCTTGATTCAGGTCAGCCTGTTTTCGTTGTCATAAAGAAGAAATATCTCTCCAGTGCTGCAAAAACAACCAATCAAGAACTAAAACTGCTGGATTGCCAGAACGAAAGATGCCTTGCCGCAAACCAAAACGTACAGGTGTTTTATCCGGAGCTAGCCTTTTATCGATGATCCAGGGGCTGGATCTACAGGTATATTCCTGTTTCAAATACCACATAAAGGTGACTATGTAACATGATCGCAAAGCCACTCCTTCTCATGCATGCCAAAAAAAACTGTGCTATTCCAGCAATGTCCCCACCCAAATCTCTTTTCTATCATTCAGAATCAAAAGAACTGAAAATAAACAAGAGATCACTATGATGGGAAAACCTATCCTTATCGGTATTGAGCTCCCCCCTCTGCTTGTTTGAACCCTTTTATAAAAAAGAAGGTACTGGTTCGGGTGCGGCTGGTTCACACACTAAACAGGTTATCAGTAAAAAAACAGTAAAGATAATATACCGTGGACGTTGATACAAAAAAGGATTATTATGTAGCTATTGTTCAGCGAGAGCAAGCCTGTGTTAAAATGGACTCACGGAGGTATACAGTATGTTTTATTGCAGATTAATCCCTGTCATTTGTTTTTTTATTGCTGTTGCTGTTTTTAGTTTTTCCTCGCCTTTGCAAGGGGCTGAATGGAAGATGTTCTATCAAAAAATGAACGAAAAGGGCGCAGGAGGAAAATATGAAAACCTCAACTACTATTACGACAAAGAAAGCATTGAAAAACCCTCCAAAGGCATTGCCCGGGTATGGTTCAAAACAACTGTAGGGGATGATGACTCAGAGAATTTGGCTGAAAAAGATGGATCAGACGAATCAGAACAATACAGAGGCCATATTGAAATCAACTGCAAATCAAAATCATACAGAATGATAGAGGAGACAAGTTCAGATTCTTCAGAATCAGAGGGAAAAGGATTACAACCATCAGCCGGTAAGGCCCCTCGCCGGCTCTATCTCGATTCAGCTTTGGGTGCCTTGTGGTCTAATCTTTGCGAATAATGAAAACAGGGATAATTCGGTGAGGAAGGAAAGAGACACACAAACTCACCCATCAAAATCGCCAGTATTCACAAATTGGTATATAGATATTATCCACAATTCTTATTTCATGTTCGAGGTATGGTTACCGTAAATACGCTCCCATGACCTGAAGAGCTTTTTACCGTCAAAGAACCACCAAGAGATGAGGCAAAAGCACGGGCCAAACTTAATCCAAGGCCGCTGCCTGGCTCTGACCTGCTCCTGTCCGCCCGAAAGAATTTGTCAAAAATCTGGGTAGAATCCTGTTCAGATATTCCTATTCCCGTATCCTTCACTTCGATGGTGATCTTTTTTGTATCACTGCTCACGGATATGGTAATGAATCCTCCCGATGGTGTAAATTTTATGGCATTGTCAAGAAGATTTCCCAGGATTCTCTGGAGTTTACGCCTGTCGCTATAATGTTTTACACCAGACGATGCCTGAATCTGTACAGTAATATTCTTATCTTCAGCCATGGGCAGAAAAAGTCCCACAGCATCCTGAACAATTTCAGTGACATCAACCTCTTCGATGTCGAGTTTCGATACACCAGCCTCTGCCTCCGAAATATCAAGTACAGTGTTGATCATGCCAAGGAGCCGGTCACATTGTTCCACAACATGTCCTGCCAGCAGACAATGGGCCTCAGATGAGGAGCTGCTCGATAATGCCGCCTCTGCAACACCTCTCATCCTCGTAATCGGGCTTCTCAGATCATGGGCTATATTATCATTGGTTTCTTTCATCCCCTGGATCAGGTCATTGATTTTTTCAAGCATAATGTTGAATGTTTTGGCAAGGTAGTCAATCTCATCCTGTCTCCCCTTTACCGGAACACGTTCATTCAGTGTGCCTGCAGCTACAGCGTTCGCAGTTCTGGTAAGTTCAATAACTCCGGATAGAGCATGCCTGGCCATGAACCAGCCAACAAAAAGTGAACCAAGGGCAACACAGGCAATGGAAAAACCGAAAAATTTCAGGTAGGCCTCAAGCAGTTCATGAAGGGTGTAAGGGGAGAGATGTACATGGTGGATGCCGCGAAGGAGGAGGAGGCTAAAGGCTATAACTACAACCAGCATACCCCCTGTGAAAAACACCGCGTACCACACAGTAAGCCGGAAAGCAACCGTATGACGTAGCCTAAGGATCCTTTCTAAGGACATACCCTGCTCCCCGCACAGTCTCGATAAGCTGTCTGTCGAAACCACGGTTGATTTTGTCGCGCAATCTGCTTACTCTTGTCTCTACCACATTTGTCTGGGGATCAAAATTATAGTCCCATACGTGTTCCATAATCATCGTCTTGGAAACCACCCGTCCGGCATTCCTCATGAGGTATTCAAGTAAAGCAAACTCCCGCGGTTGCAAGTCGATCGTCTGCCCTGCCCTGACAACTCGTCTGGCCGGCAAATCAATTGAAAGGTCTCCAACAGTAAGGTGTGCAGCATCAGGTATATTGCTCGCTCTTCGGACAAGAGCGTTTATACGGGCTATGAGTTCGGCAAAGGCAAAGGGTTTTGTGAGGTAATCATCGCTGCCCTCCTCCAGGCCCCGAACTCGATCATCAACAGTCCGTTTGGCGCTGAGAATGATCACCGGTGTCTTTCTTCCTTTTTTACGCATCTCGGTTATGAGGGAGAGGCCATCAAGCTTTGGCAACATCAGGTCTATAATGGCAACATCATACTCCTCAGTCAGCGCCCTATGGAGCCCGTCTTCACCGTTCTCTACGTGGTCCACAACATGACCTGCTTCTTTGAGACCCTTTATTACGAAGGATGCAATATCTTTATCATCTTCAACATGGAGGATTCGCATAATAATATCCTTGTATCAAACATATATGCATTTCTTGTTCAAGATGGACAGTTCGCAGAGTAGATTTGAGAAAAAACATTTATATACCCAATGATAATATATTTTTGCCAATAACCTCAAGAAGCAATATTATAAATTGGTAACAAATTGGCAATATTCTGGTTAGGTTTCATGATGTATTTTGAATAAACTTCAAGGAGGACACAGGAACTCTCCGTTGAGAGGACGACCTGTCTTCTGAAGCCCCGGTGATGGTTACAGAGGGCAGAGAACATGGCCCATAGAGTGACACATGGCATGGCTTGAAACAACTACTCCATTCTTGGACGAAAAGAATGAACAACTGTAGCCGTTCAAACAGTACGAACAGCCTGAACCCCTTAAAGTGCTTAAATGGTTTAGATGGAGGGGCCGACACAGACCCTGTAATAGATAATTATTGAAAAATATCAGATATTAGCATATAAAAACTTTTGAATGGATACCAAACCCTACATCTCGGTTCTCATTCCCCTTCTCAATGAACAGGATTCCCTCCCTGAGCTTCAACAAAGGATTCGTGATGCACTGGAAGGCATTGGCAAACCATATGAGATTATCTACATAAATGACGGGAGCATCGACAACACACAAAGGATCCTCGAAGATTTCCACGAGCGATTTCCAGGTGTCAAAGTGATTGAGTTCAACAGGAACTACGGACAGCACATGGCCCTCTTCGCAGGTTTTCAATTTTGCCAGGGAGATATTATCATTACTATAGATGGTGACCTTCAGAATCCTCCTGAAGAAATACCAAGGCTTGTCAGCAAGATGGAGGAAGGATATGAGGTTGTGGCAACGTTCCGGAAAAACCGCCACGATTCATTCTTCCGGAGGTTTGCCTCAAACATTGTCAATAAAATTACTTCACGTCTCGTAGGGGTTAAGCTGAAAGATTATGGATGCATGCTCCGTGCGTATTCACGCCCGGTCATCGACCACATTAACATGTGTACTGAATCATCGAGTTTTATACCTGCCCTTGCAAATACGTTTGCAAGAAAGATAGTGGAGATAGAGGTAGCCCACGAAGAGAGAAAGAAGGGTCAATCAAAATACAGCATCTTTAAGTTGCTCCGCCTGAATTTTGATCTTATGACAAGTTTTTCTCTTCTTCCCATTCAGTTCATCGGCGTTCTTGGTAGCGTCATTGCCTTACTTGGACTTTTTTTTGCTCTATTCCTCTTTATCCGAAGGTTGATTATAGGACCTGAGTCAGAGGGAGCCTTTACTCTCTTCGGAATCCTTTTCTTCTTCATAGGTATTCAAATCTTTGCCCTTGGTGTTATTGGCGAGTATATCGGGAGAATTTACCAGGAAGTCCGCAGAAGACCACGATACATTATTAAAAAGGAACTATTTTGAGGGCGGTCGTTTTTGCCTATCATGAGATTGGATACGTCTGCCTCGAAGAGTTGATTGATTTTGGCATCGATGTACCCTGCTTGTTCACCCACAATGATGACCCTAATGAAAAGATCTGGTTCAGACGGCCAGCAGAGCTTGCCCGCAAGAAAGGCATCCCGATTTACACACCGGACAATCTGAAAGAACCATCATGGGCGCCAATCATATCGGGTATGAAACCGGATGTCATCTTTTCTTTTTACTACAGGAATTTGATACCCGTGGAGATCCTTTCAATTCCGTCTATAGGGGCCTTCAACCTTCATGGATCCATGCTCCCAAAGTACAGGGGGAGATGCCCGGTTAATTGGGTGCTGATTGCAGGTGAAACCAAAACAGGCCTCACCCTGCATTATATGGTGGAAAAACCTGATGCCGGAGATATTGTCGTCCAAAAACCTGTGGATATATCATTTGATGACAATGCCTATACATTATTCATGAAAATGGCCGGTACAGCAAGGATACTGATGAAAGAGATTCTGCCACACATAAAAAATAGGTCATTCACCAGACTGTCCCAGGATGGCATGGGCCAACCATCCTATTTTGGTGGAAGAAAACCGGAAGATGGTCTCATTTCATGGCAGCAAGACGCTATTTCGATTTATAATTTAACCCGTGCTGTAACCCATCCCTACCCAGGTGCTTTCACCTATCTTGATGGCAAGAAATTCTTTATCTGGAAAGCCTGGCCTTTGAACGACCTGACGGACAGCTTACCTGGTTCCGTTATTTCAACCAAACCCCTTGCTGTCAGTACTGGCAAAGGGGCACTTACACTTCACAGGGTGCAACTGGATGGCGGGGACGAAATGGATGGCGAGGCCTTTGCGGAAAAATATGATGTAGAAAATAAAATCCTTGGAGGAAACACGTGAAGCTACTGGTACTCGGCGTAAATGGATTCATTGGCAACAGCCTTGTGGCCAAGATTCTGAGCGATACAGACTGGGAAGTGTACGGAATGGATATCAGAAATGACAAGCTTGATGCATGTCTCGGGAGCAATCACTTTCACTTTGTGGAGGGCGATATTGGCATTAACAAGGAATGGATTGAGTACCATGTTAAGAAGTGCGATGTTGTAATGCCTCTTGTTGCCATTGCAACACCGGCTACATATGTAAGAGAGCCCCTGAAGGTCTTCGAGTTAGATTTTGAGGAAAACCTCGCCATTGTCCGGCTCTGTGTAAAATACAACAAAAGACTTCTCTTTCCCTCCACATCCGAAGTCTATGGCATGTGCACAGACAGGGAGTTCGATGAAGATGAGAGCCACCTGGTCCTGGGCCCCATAAGGAAGCAGCGCTGGATTTACAGTGCTTCCAAACAGCTCCTTGACCGTGTCATCTGGGCATATGGCTTTGAGCGAGGGCTCAGGTTCACGTGTTTCAGGCCTTTTAACTGGATCGGCCCAAAACTGGATGAATTAACATCCGATCCGGAAAAAGAAGGCAGTTCCCGTGTTGTAACCCAGTTTATCGGTAGCCTCATTAAGAGTGAACCAATCTGTCTTGTTGACGGGGGACTACAAAAAAGATGCTTCACCTATATCGACGACGGTATTGAATGCCTCGTTAAGATCATTGAAAATAAAGAGAACAAGTTCAACGGTGAGATATTCAATATCGGCAACCCGAAGAACGAAGCTACTGTGAAAGAGCTTGCGCACAAGTTGAAAGATATTTTTGTAAACCATCCCTCCACGGGCCATTATAAGAAACATTCAGAGATTAAAGAAGTATTTTCAAAGGATTTCTACGGAGATGGTTATCAGGACATAAATTTTCGGGTACCATCAATCAGAAAAGCGCGGGCGCTCATTGGATGGGAGCCAAAAGTTGACCTGGATACTGCTCTGAGAAAAACCCTTGAGTATTATCTTGATGCAAACATGAAGGCAGGATGCTGAGAAATAGCTTTTTTAGCTGATACCTATCAGCTCATAGCCAAAAACCGAGAAAAACAGAATCATGCTGAGCGCTCAGCGCTCATTACGGTGCGAGCTGAACCTGATCACCAAACTTTTCTTTCAGGGCCGTTGATAACGCCTGGACTGATTGTTCATCCTCAAATTCCACCATTAACTCCCCGCCTTCACCAACAACAAGGCGGCCGTTCTTTTTTACGACCTCGGCAACCTCCGTCGGTTCAACTGTCCACCACCCCCGTGTTCTCCTCAGCAACTCTTCTCCCTTGAGGGGTTGGGGGGTAACGAGATCGATTGAACGAAACCAGGCATCCCATCCAATCTGCGCTGGGGCACGCAGAACCGGTGATACAGGGTCATGATATATTCGACATCGTCCGAAGAGGCGCAAACGGATCATTTGAACACCTCCTGGATAATTTCATTAATCTTTTCATTTGAGGGAAGTAATTCTGTTGGGACACTGATACGGTTTCCTGAAAGAACTCTTGCAAGACAATGTGTGTACAGGCCTGCTATCTCGTCCTCAGTTTCTACCATTCCCCTCCTGCCTGCAAGCATCCAGGCCTTCTCAAAGTGTTTCAGTGCTGCCTCACGAATTCGTTTCAGCCGGTAATCTGTAGGAATAAGACCTATCCGCTCCAAAAGTTCCTTTTGCTTCTGTTCCATTCCGGCAAAGACCCGCCTTAAGTATCTGACCTGCGGGTCCCTGCCAAATTGATCTTCCATTCATTACCCCCTGAGAAATAAGCTTTGAGCTATCAGTTATCAGTATTTAGGAGTTCAATTTTCAAATTCATAATCAAGCGTCAAAAATCCGAGATTATCTTTTATGGTATCAGCCAAACTTCCCCCTGTCAATATTGCAAACCATGGGAAGATCTTCCTGATGTGACAATACCCACTTTACACCAGACCATATTTTGGGTATATTAAAATCCGTGAAGAGATCACCGGATACCATCTGCGCTGCTATAGCAATTACTGCCCTACTCCTTGCAATCTGTATTCCGCTGAGGCCCAGTTTTCTTTATGCACAGGGAGTGCTCCTTCCTTCCTATGGCCAGGGTAAGACAATCGTCCGTGTTTATACAGATTATTTTTGCGGACCGTGCCGTGCTGGCGAGCCAAAAGTTGAGGCCCTGCTTCTGCAACTGGTAAAAACAAATAAGATAAAGCTCATGTTTATTGATACGCCTGCTCATAAGACAACTTCTCTGTATGCACAGTATTTTCTCTACATACTCAATCTCAAAAAAGACTTCGAGCACGCCTTATCTGCAAGAAGGGTCCTCTTTGAAGCAGCAAGCCAAAAAATCACCGCCAAGGAAAAACTCGAAGAAGTTCTCACCCAAAAAGGGATAGGCTTTAAGCCTTTTGACCCTAAACAGACATTCAATGCTATGAGTCAATACATCAAAGACGATGGGGTAAGAGCAACCCCCACCATCATCATTGATAATGGAACAGAAAAACAGCCGTTTGTCGGCATTGACAATATTGTCAATGCTCTCGAGCTACTGAAATAACGGTCTGATCTTTTCTCTTCCCTATTTTTTCTGAATCTGCCCTTTAGTCTTCGAGGTCATCCAGAGCTTCTTCTTCCATCTCGGCCAATCGGTCATAGTAGTCTGGAATTTTTTCAAGGTGATCCATAGTTATTTCCAGTGCAATCATTTTATTCGTAGTATGTTCCTGTTCGGTTTTAATACCCATAAGTAACTGTTTCAGATCATACTTGGTTATATCTTTACCATCAGCCTTTCCACCTTTTAGCTGGTCCTTGAAATCCTTTATGTCTATGCCATAGTCCTTCTTTATGGCTGTCCGATATGTTTCAAACTTGACCCCTTTACCCGTTGCTTGAGCGCTTGCCAGCACAGGGCTCAAAATAATACCAAGTGCAATCAATAAGCCACACATCAACATCACATTCCTGTTAAACCTGACATGCATCATAAATTCGACCTCCTGTTGAATTTTGTTTTTTCATAGGTATTAAAGTATAATCAATGACATCTGTTTTTCAAGATAGAAAAAGGTCGTGCATCTTTGGAGGTCGCTATGGAGCTTTCGGACGAGAAAAAAAAAGAGATTCTCTTATCAGCAAAAACCATTGCAATGGTGGGGCTTTCACCAGGAAACAACAAGCCGAGCAACCGTGTTGCACGGTACATGATGGAGCATGGCTACAGGGTAATCCCTGTTAACCCACGATACGAAAACATACTCGGTGAAAAATCGTACAAATCATTAACAGACATATTGGAAAAAGTCGATGTTGTTGACATTTTTATGCAGGCAGAACATACCGTTCCCATTGTTAAGGAGGCAATAAAACTGAAACCCAAAGTAATATGGCTTCAGCTTGACATAATCAACGATGAAGCACGGGCAATTGCTGAGGCGAACGGCATAGATTTTGTCCAGAATCTTTGCATCAAGATGGAACACACACGATTGTTTAAGACGTAAGGCGACCTTCAACAACACAGTGCACACCTTTCCCTTCAAAACCAGGCCTAAAGCATCCGCTGTCTGAAATACACAAAGCCGGTTTCCTGTCACCGGACTTCCAGCGGTTCACGAGCTCTGGTTCCCTTATGAAAGGCCTACACATGGCTATGTAGTCTGCCACATTCTCCAAAACCAACCTCTCGGCTGTTTCAAAAGTCCTCAAACCACCCACGAGCATAAGCGGAATTTTAAGCGCCTTCTTACATCGTCTTGCTGCAGCCTCATAATATGCTTCATGTTCGCCTTGGCCGGGCTTGCCCTGACGTGAAGGATAGTTTTTCCCGGAGAGAAAGGTGCCACCGCTCATCTCGATGCTGTCCATGCCCGCCTTCTCAAGAATCTCAGAGGCACTGATCATTTCATCCACTGTGAGCCCATTGGGTAAAAAATCTTCCGAGTTGAGCTTTATAAAAACAGGGAATTCACTCCCCACTGCTTTACGCACTGCTTCAAGAAGCTCCACTACGAATCGCGTCCTGTTCTGGATACTTCCTCCATACTCATCTGTTCTTCTGTTGAAATATGGCGATAAAAACTGGCTCACAAGGTATCCGTGTGCCCCGTGAATCTGGATTGCATCAAAACCTGCCCTTTTTGCCCGAAGCGCAGCAGCAGCAAATGCCTGGATAACCTTCTCAATATCTTTTTTATTCATCTCCTTTCCAATGTGGCTGCCTCCTATTTCTGCAGTTGATGGCCCAATAGGATCGAGCCCGCTTAGATGTGATGCAGCCTTGGAGCCTGCATGGGCCAGTTGCATTGCAATTTTTCCTCCCCTCTGGTGAACCGCCTTTGTCATTTCTGTCAGGCCCGGGATAAGCTCATCAGAATAGACACCGAGCTGCCATAACCCTGCCTGGCCTTCTCTGCTTATATATGCGTGGCCGGAAATAATCAGCCCAACCCCACCCAGAGCAAGCCTTACAGCAACATCAATCAACCTTTGAGTAACAGCCCCATCATCAGCAGCCAAGCCTTCCCAGGTAGCTGACCGAACAAACCGGTTTGGCAGAATCAGGTTTTTTATGGTTGTTGTTTCGAAAAGCTTCGACATGTTCTGTCTCCTCATCACGGTCTGATTTTTGCCCATTGTACCATGTATACGGCTGGTTTGCACATCAATGATCCCGATTTATTTGAAGCAACAATTAATAGCCCCGTAACCTCATCCAGGAAACTCATCTGAAGGCTTCTCAAACCGGGACCTTATCTTCTTTCTCTCTCCCTCTGTCATTGTGGGATCAAACCAGATCAGGCGCCATGAATACACATCAGCACAGTGAAGATAGGACAGAACCATTTCCTCCAGCCAGGTTTCGATCGCCTCAGGGGGACGATCTATTATTTCACCCTGGATAACTCCACATTCCATGCGTGTACCGGAAATCCAGCCCCTCGGGGTGAGATGGAACTCCTGGCAGGGCTTTCTTCCAGTCAAACCATTACTCCTGTTTCTCTCATAGTATACCCCAGGTCATTCAGAAACCTTATGTCGGTACTTTCTGGAGAGTTTTTTCCTCCGTCTTTTTTCGGATTTGCAGAACAGTATCCACTCATCCCTCGAATATCTCCGCTCTTTCTTTTTTGCAGCTTCTTGAATATACTATATATTATGATCTGACTTCACCAATGGAGGACAAAACCATGCCAATGTATGAGTACGAATGCAGAAGCTGCAAGGAAAGATTTGAGGTATTACAAAAGATTGGAGAAAGCAATGAAGAGCTGTGCTGTCCAAAATGCAGTGCAGACAACCCTGAAAAAATCTTTTCTGCATTTTGTTCTGGAAACTCCAAAGGAGTAACATCAGGCGGTTCTGCCCATTCGGCACCGGGCCATAGCTGAAGCCACTGTTAAAGGGGTCGTGAACCCCGGTGAGCATAAACATCCAGATTTTTGGCACCCTTAAATGCCAGGAAACAAAAAAAGGCGCAGAGGTATTTCAAGGAGAGAGGCATACCCTTTCAGTTCGTAAATCTAGCAGAAAAAGGGCTGAGTCAGGGAGAACTGAATTCTGTAAAAGCAGTTTTCGGCATAGATGCTCTCATTGACCGCGAAGGCAAGGAGTATAAAAGGCTAAATCTCGAATATCTCACTCACAACGTCGAGGAAGAATTAATGGGCAAACCGCTTCTGTTTAAAACCCCCATTGTAAGAAACAGGGGCAAGGCAACGGTCGGGTATGCCCCACACGTTTGGAAGGAGTGGGTGGATCAGCCATAAGGAGAGGTGACTCAAAATGACTGTTCAGTATTTTAAGGTGTTCCTTATTCTGATCGTGGCTGCAGGTATATGGGCATGCTCTGTTCCTCTTGTGGTGACCGTAGACATACCTGACTCACGGATCCCGCTCAATACAGGGGTGAGAGATGCATCCTTCCTGACCAACATGGAAAAAGAAGTCATTGTAGAACTGAATGCTATCAGGACAAACCCCCGGCAATACGCCGAGTTTCTGAAAAGCTTGAGAGGGAGTCCTCAGTGGAGTGAAGGATTGGAGGAGACAATCCTTTTCGTTGAAAAAAAGGAACCCTTGCCAGCCTTCAGAACATCAAAAGGATTGAGTCTGGCAGCCCGTAATTTAGTAAATGACCGTGGGCCGGAGGGCCTCACCGGTCATAGGGATAAGGATGGAAAATCCACACTCGAGCGAATGAACTGCTGCGGCCAGCCAGGAGGCAAGTTTGGTGAATATCTGGGATACGGGTATTTGGAAGGCGCTGCCCTCGTGGCAAAGATGGCTATTGACGAGGGTGCTGCTGGCAAAGAAGGTGAGAAATATATCTTTGAAAGAGACTTTCTCGTCGTGGGCGTTGCATGCGGCCCCCATAAATCTTACAGGACTATGTGCGTTGTCGATTTCGCCGGTTCATACAGGGAGTAATCGGAAATAACGGGACAATTCTTCAGGCTTTCCTCGAAAGCAGGCACTGAATCAGTAAAGCATTCTTGCTATGACATTCTTCTGTATCTTGTTGGTGCCTTCGTATATGGAGGTTATACGAATATCCCTGAGTGCTCCTTCAAGCCCCTGGTCACGCATATATCCATAGCCACCAAAAACATCTATGCATCTGTTCAAAACCGAAATCGCGTTTTCCGGTATGGTCAGTTTTACCATGGAGGCATATTTATTCGACTCCGGATCTTTCCTGTCGTAGAGCCAGGCTGTCCTGTATAGAAGATTTCGGCATTTTTCTATTTCTACATACATATCTACCAGATCATGCTCTATTGACTGGAATTTTATTATGGAGTTTCCAAACTGCTTTCTCTTCTTTGCGTAATCTACCGCTCTTTCATAGCCGTAAAGCATACCGCCAAATGCCTGCCCTGCAATCACTACCCTGCTGAGTTCAAATGCAGCAAGTGCGGTTTTTTTACCTTTACCCCGCTCGCCGAGGACGCACTCCTTCGGTACGTGAAAATCGCTCAAGACAAGTTCCCCTGACATGGTTGTGTTAATTCCCATCTTCCTGCCAAGATCATTTATCTCAAAACGCCTGGGGCCATTGTCATCGATCACTGTTTTATCGAAAAGCAAAGCTGTAAAGCTATTTCCATCCATGGCAAGGAGTGTATAGAAATCAGCATATCCTGCATTGGTTGTGAATATCTTCGAACCGTTCACAACAAAACAGTCATTTTTTTCCTCCATTCTGGTTTTCAAAACGCTGATATCGCTGCCAGCATCAGGTTCTGTAACGCTAAAAGCAGCCACATACTTGCCCTCTATAAGCGGGCGTATATACTTTTCTCTCTGCTCCTTCGTTCCTGAGATATCAACGACAAAGCTGGGGATATATCCAAGGCTCATGGCCATCCCCATGCCCGGCAATTTCCTGCACATCTCTGTGACGGCCACTACGTGTCCAAGCGCCCCATATCCTGCCCCACCTATGTCTTCAGAAAAACCAACCCCGATAAACCCCAGTGTGCCGATTTTCTCATAGAGTTCTCTTGGATAGTTGTGCTCGTCCTCGTACCGCTGGAGGTATTCCTGGCTAAACTCTTTTTCGCAGAATTCGCTTACTGCTTTCTGTATGTCTGTCAGGTCACTGCTAATGTACAGATCCATGGTTAAAAAACTCGCTTGAAAGTATTATAAAATCAGGCCACTCAGGGTGGATAGCTCATATTGGCAATGTCAGGATATCTTTTCTCCCATCTGCTCAATATACGATTTCAGGTACAGCTCCAAAAAGACACAATCAACTCGACACCACCTTGAGGAAGAGCGCCATGAACCAGTTTAGCAACATATTCGGTCAGATGCTACAGATATTTTCCAGGAGCGACTTCTATGGGTCAGCGAATGGGTTCAAGTATCTCAGGAATATCATTCTTCGGGTTATTGACCAACGTCGAGATGGGGTAGATTTCCATATCATTTTCAGAATAAGGTAGAAGGTATTGATTTACCTCCTGAAAATCAAACGACAGATCAATCCATTTCGATTCCTGTTCTGGTGTAAAGATGACCGGCATCCGGTCATGGATAGTTCCAACTATTTCATTAGCATTGGTGGTTACTATTGCAAAGGTATCAATACTTTTTCCATCTGGATCTTTCCATGTGCTGCAGAGCCCGGCCATGGCAAAAGGCTCCCTGCCTCTCAACTCTACTCGATATGGAACCTTCCTTCCCGAAGTAGTCTTCCATTCATAAAAGCCATCTGCCAATACCAAGCATCGCCTCCTGTTCAGTGATCCACGGAAAGCTGGTTTCTCCTTCAAGGTTTCTGAGCGGGCATTAATTAAGCTATTGCCTATCTTTGGGTCTCTGGCCCAGGATGGAATAAGCCCCCATTTATAAAAATGCATCTTATGGGGGTCATCCATGGGAATAACTATAAGTTTTTGCCCAGGCGCTGCATTATACCGTGGAGAGACCGGCTCATCAGGAGGATCAACTCTAAACCTGTTCCGGAGCACATCGAGGGGTGAGAAGTTGGAAAATCGTCCGCACATATCAGGTGAATATACGGCTTTTTGGATATTTCTACAACCTGAAAAAAATTCTTGACAAGTGAACTTTCGTTCACTATACTGAGGGCATGGAAAAACACTCCCGGGCAATCGTTGACTTCTACAGGAATACCAAGCGCATGCCTAGTTATCAAGAGATCATGAAGCTCACCGGATTTAAATCCAAAAATGCCGTATTCAAGCTTATCAATAAACTGGTTTCTGCAGGGCTCATTGAAAAGGACAGCACAGGAAAGATAGCACCAAAAAGGATCTTTGGCGAAATCAAAATTCTAGGGGTCGTGGAAGCCGGCTTCCCTTCACCGGCAGAAGAAGAACTTCTGGATACCATGAGCCTGGATGAATATCTCATCAGCAATAAAGAGGCTACATTTATTTTACAGGTGAGCGGCAATTCCATGATTGACGCTGGCATCATGCCCAAAGATCTGGTGTTGGTGGAAAGGACCAACGAGGCAAAACCCGGAGACATTGTCATTGCTGAAGTGGATGGTAAATGGACGATGAAATACTTACGGCAGAAGGGAAATCAGATGTACCTGGAGCCTGCCAATAAAAAATATACTCCAATCTATCCCAAAGAAGAGCTGAAGATCTCCGCTGTGGTAAAAGCAGTGATCCGGAAATATTAACCATGTTAACCTCTCAACCACTTTCTCTGTATTCTTTTCCCCGTGCTATCGTGCACATCGACGGTGATGCTTTCTTTGCTTCCTGCGAACAGGCAAGGAATCCGAGTTATAAAGGGAAACCTTTGATCACTGGAAAAGAACGGGGCATAGCTTCATCGTTAAGTTATGAAGCCAAGGCCATGGGGGTGAAGCGTGGCATGAGGCTCTCGGAAATAAAGAAGCTCTGCCCCCAGATAATCATCCTTCCTTCTGATTACGAGACCTACTGCCTCCTTTCTAAAAGGCTGTTTGAGATTGTCCGACGCTACACCAATGAAGTGGAAGAATATAGCATTGACGAATGCTTCGCTGACTTAACCGGTCTCAGGCGACCATTAAGGATGAACTATACCATGATGGCAGAACGCATCCAGAAGGATCTGGCTATAGAATTAGGTTTCACCTTTTCCGTAGGGCTGGGTCCCAATAAGATCATTGCCAAGATCGGCTCGAAATGGAAGAAACCGGCTGGCCTCACAGTGATCCCGGCGAGAGAAATCCATCTGTATCTGGAAAAGCTTCCGGTAGAAAAAGTATGGGGTATTGGTCCACAGACCACAGCCTATTTGAATAAGAATAAGGTGTTCACTGCCCTTGACTATGCCAGAAAGAATGAAGAATGGATTAAAAAAAGACTCACCAGGCCCTTTCTGGAAATCTGGAAGGAACTGAACGGTCATTTTGTCCTTCCCCTGGAAACCAAAGAAAAAGAAGATTATGCATCTATCCAAAAGGTTAAAACCTTTACTCCTCCTTCGAGGGATCCGGTGTATGTATTCTCTCAGCTTTCCAAAAATGTTGAAAATGCCTGCATGAAAGCGCGTCGTTATAAACTGGAAGCCATGAGGCTTTATTTTTTCCTTAAGACCCAAGATTTCAATTATCGTGGTGCTGAGATTAAGCTGAGTAGATCCAGTGCCTTTCCTAATGAAATAATCAGGATCATTCGGCCATTATTCCACGAAGTATTTGATCCTGCTCTTGAATATCGGGCCACAGGGGTCTGCCTGTTCAAACTCAAACCTCAAAGCAGTCTTCAGTTGGATCTATTCGGTGAAGTATTGGCAGTAGAAAAGTTCAGAAAGATATTTGAAAGCGTAGATGTGATTAGGAATAAATACGGCAAGCACACGGTCTGTCTTGGTTCCAGCTTATTGGCCAATAAATCATCACAACATCTGAATGAAAGAGGAGACTTATCGGAACGGAGCAAGTTTCTTCTTCCTGGAGAGACAAAAAGGAAGAGATTGGGCATTCCGATGTTTTTGGGGGAAGTGATATAAAGGCTGTCTTCTTCAAAAGTAAGGATTCGAAATAAACCATCACAATATTACGTACACCCACTACTATTTCAACTCCCGCATTTTTTCTCATTTTTCCTTACAATCTGGTTGTATTTTTTAGAAAACTGGATCGTTTCAACTCCTGTTTTTCGCCAGAACCCTTCCTTTTCCTCCATAAGGGTATAATGCTGGTGTCAGCATAGCGGTTAAGCTTGGAAATGGTTGAGACAATCTGCAACTCTTACAGGGTTGAGATGGATGTATCAGACAAATTCCAAAAAGTATGGTTCTTCCCGGCAGATGATAGCCTTATGCCTGTTCTGCCCGATTAAGAGATTTCTCATGTGAAAGGCAATCCCTGAAAGATTTTACTGAAAAAGGGAGGACAGGCATGATATCTACCCAATCATTTCAAGCACATCCCCAACCACAGTTAAATTCTGTTGCCAAAGGTAAAAAAGGCGTTATACTATTTTAATAAAACATACCCGCTGTTTTCATCATAAAGCTGACTCCTGGAAGAAGCTATGCTATCCAGGGCCACAGAGGGTGTATATGATGGGTATGCACAGCACATCTCTGCAATAATCAAGGAGGATGATGACATGAGAAAAATCATTATCAGCTTCATTGCAATGCTTCTTGCACTGTATGGTACTGTTGCCTCTGGTTCCTATCCCATGAAAGAGGAAGTACCTGCCCCTCTATCCCAGGGTCGTGCTGACACACTCCTCCAGTTCACCTCCGGGGGACACGTCCTGGGCTTTACCCCGAACAGGGTCTATATGGCAGGC